>CENX01067689.1_pt1 | contig 36926 bp, 22 predicted proteins | sample 361321 | NCBI WGS metagenome assembly CENX01 (sample SAMEA2619678, study PRJEB7988) | marine metagenome | isolation source: saline water (ENVO:00002010), including | reverse complement strand
TTAGATTCCAGCTCCTTGACCAAAGATGCTTCGGTAAATCTTGCGGGTGGCTTAGTTTGGTGTTCATTGGGCAAGAGTTTCTCACAATTCAAAAGTTCGCCTTGCTTAAGTGGTGGCAAAATAGTTTCTTGGTCATCATGGGAAGGATTTCTTTTATCAGAGCTTTCTACGTAAGCCGCCATATAACCAGGGAATAAAATGACTTTTCCATTCGCTTTGAAAAGTGTTTTGCCATTTTCAATCGACACTGAAACGCGTTTGATTTTTGCAGATTTCATCTGGGAGGCGAGCGTTCTCTTTAGAATGAGATCGTAAAGCCTGGCAGTATCATTATCAAGAGATTGTTGAACTTTTTCTTTAGTAGCGAAGTTAATTCCAGCAGGTCTGATCGCTTCGTGCGCTTCTTGTGCATTCTTTACTTTGGTGCTGTATCTTTTTGAAGTTGAAGGTAAATACTCATTCCCATATTTTTTTAAAATTAAATTTCTTGCTCCATTTATCCCTTCTTCAGAAAGGGATGTAGAATCAGTTCTCATATAGGTAATAAAACCCTTTTCATATAATTGTTGTGCATCGCGCATTGTCTTTTTAGCCGATGATCTTAATTTTCTTGCTGCTTCCTGCTGTAAGGTAGAAGTAGTGAATGGAGGTTTTGGGTTGGAGTTAACAATCTTTTCTTCAACATCTGTTACAGTCCAATTGCCATTATCAAGTTCTTTAATTAGCGTACTAGCTTGCGATTCTGAAAAGAGAATTACATCTTCATTGTTCAATTTACCAGTATTGGGGTCAAAATCTTTTCCAATTGCTATTCGTTTATTATCAATTTTACTCAATAAAGCATTGAATTCGGTGTTACCGCTTTTGAAGGAAGCAATTATGTCATAATATGTTGCGGAATTGAATGCTTGGCGCAATCTTTCTCTTTCAATCATTATCTTGAGCGCTGCTGATTGCACTCTTCCAGCTGATAAGTTCACACTCACAAATTTCATATTCTTCTTTAAAGTGCTCCACAGAACTGGGGATATTTTATAGCCTATTAGTCTGTCTATGATTCTTCTGGCGGTTTGAGCTTCAACAAGATCCTTATCAATTTGACGGGGATTGTTCATGCCCTCATCAACCCCTTCTTTTGTAATCTCTGTAAATTGCACTCTAGTTATTTTTTCATTATCTACTTCGCTAGCAATATGAGCGGCGATAGCTTCTCCCTCTCTATCAGGGTCTGTGGCGATAACAACCTTGTCTGTGTCTTTGGCCATAGATCTTAGTTCTTTGACAAACTCTTTTTTATCGTCTAAGACATCTTCGATCATAGAAAAATCATTTTCAATATCGATTCCGATTTCTTTTCTAGGTAAATCCTTTATGTGACCAACACTAGCTATCACATTATATTCTCCACTAAGGTATTTTGATATCGTTTTTGCCTTTGATGGAGATTCTACGATTAAAAGAGGTTTTGAATTACTGTTTGCCATGTTTAAAAATTATTGTGTTTTTTTTATAAAGTTAAGTGCTTATTGATCATAAATTTTTAAAATACTTGATTATATGTTCGAATGCAACTTCTTGCTGTTTACCAGTGTCTAAATCTTTTACTTGAAATTTATTATCTTTTATTTCATTCTCTCCAATTATGATAGCGTGCTTTGCATTCAATCTATTTGCTTCTTTCATTTGAGATTTAAGCGAACGTTTAAGCAAGTCAAAACACACTGAGAATTTCATAGAACGTAATCTATTTGCACATTTTAATACCCAGTCTTGTGCTTTGTTCCCCATGCAAACTATATAGCAATCTATATTTTCCGCCCTTTCCTTGTTTGAAGTAGCCAACAAAATCCTTTCCATTCCTGCTGCAAAACCAATACTAGGCGTATCGCTACCTCCTAATTGACTTACCAAAGAGTCATATCTTCCTCCCCCACAAATTGCATTTTGGGAACCAATCTCGTTTGAGATGAATTCAAATATAGTTCTATTATAATAATCAAGACCTCTTACAAGGTAAGGATCAATTTCAAAGTTGATATTTAAACCTTTAAGATGCATCTTAACCTCAGAAAAATGAGCTTTATCGTCTTCTGATAAATATTCAAATATTTGAGGTGCATTCAATAAGATTTCTTGCTCTTGCGAGTTCTTGGTATCAAGTATTCTTAAAGGATTTTTTTCAAATCTTTCTCTGCTTGCTTCACTAAGTTTATTAAACTGGGGTTTAAGAAATCTTTTCAATTCAATTTTGTAATTGTCCCTTGCGCTCTTGGAACCAATGGTGTTTATCTTCAAGGTAATTTCATCTATTCCAATAGATTTGAAGATTGATGATGCAAGCGAGATAATCTCTATATCAGCCTCTGGATGCTCCGAGCCAAATAACTCCGCACCAAATTGGTGAAATTGTCTATAGCGCCCTTTTTGCGGTCTTTCTCTTCTAAATAATGCATCAATATAAAAAAGCCTAGTGAGAGTATTGATTTTATCAAGATTATGCTGGATAAAAGCGCGAACAACTGATGCAGTTGCTTCAGGCTTTAATGTTAGGTTGCCTCCACTGCGATCTTCAAAGGTATACATTTCTTTAGATACAATATCTGTTTGCTCTCCTACGCTTCTTGAAAAAAGGTCTGTATTTTCAAAAGCGGGGGTGCGGATTTCACTAAACCCAAAAAGCGCCATTTCTTCAAATATCTTACGTTCCATTTCTTGCCAAAAATGGACTTCACTTGGAAGGATATCCTGTGTTCCTTTAATAGATTGTATTGATTTAGTCTTCATTGCAAGTACTTGATTTTATACAATTTTAATTAACGGTCAAATAGCGATGGTCTGCTAAATGTACCGCCCCTTTGCTCAAACTTAAGGTCCTTGAGGCTTGGTGATTTGACATTTATTCTCAAATACAAACCCGATGCATATCCATTCGGTGTCCAATTAATACTCATTTCCCAGCAATGCAGATCTCTGTAAATAGAAAAAGTATGGCTTACTAAGTTTTGGTTTATTAGATCAAATCTAGCATTGTATTGTATGCGCCAAAATTTAGTTGCTTGAATTGTCGAATTGGTTGACATCCAAAAAGTCTTTTGAGGATTGTTAGGGTTCGCATTATTATAGGAAAAACTAAAACTTGCGGAGCTAGTCCATAGATTGCCTGAATTAATATTTCCCTTTCGATCTTTTTCATTCATTGATCTTGCTAAGTTTGCACCATCAACCCTTTCTTCGTAAGCGGTTGTATCTTCTGTAATTAAAGTCTCTTCTTGGTCTAAAATAGGGCTATTCCTTTTTCCGGAAAATCTAAATCCTGTCGAAAATCGAGCATTGATCAATCTTGGAGTCGGCAACCCGTTGACCGATCTGAATTTGTTAATTCGTATATTTTTATCTTTATCAAAATCATACCAATCATGTGTCATAGAAAAATCTAAGTTTAGTTTTTTACTAACATTTGCTCTGACTGACGAATTGATGTTGCTCCATTGAAATTGTTCCAATACAAAGTTTTTTCCAGTATTAAACCTCCATGAGAATAGGTCAATCTTTTTTTCAATATCATTATCAACTACTTTTGCTTGAAAAACATTATTTACAGAAAGGTTGAGGGTTTGGCTTTCTCCTCTGGGAGTCCCACCAGCAAGTGTGCCGGAGAATTTATCAAAATATGCTATTTCGCCATTGTCTTGTTGGATTACCTGATAATATCCAGGATCGAAGCCAAAAACATCTTTTGAGAAATCAGGGCGATATGAGTATCCTATGCTGGGTGATATAACATGACGAATTGCTTCAGTTTTGCCTATTTTAGTTGGAAGCAAACCATAAATTTGTGTATTCATACTGATGTTGAACGATCCTGTAGTTCTGGTGGCAAATCCTTTGACCTCGTTCTTTAGTATAGTTCCAGATGAATCTATTTGACCTTCAAATGAACGATTTAACCAATCTGATTTAAGGGAAAGGCTAGGCGATATATTGAAATATTTGAATATCTTTGCTGACATGTTCATGCCAGAACTATGACTAAAGATATAATCAGAGAATGTTTCGGTTAGTAAAGTTCCGTCAGAATTATTTTTCCATCTGTAACTATCTGTAGAATCATCTATTGTATAGGTTTCAGATTCATAGTATTGTTTCATGTTATTGGTAAATCTTGACGAGTAATTATAGTTTATATTATTGTACCATTTTTTATTCTTGGATTTGGTTGGAAATATTGCCCTTTGAGAATGAGAAAATGCTAGCTGTGGAAATGTATTGTTTGCAATGTTTATTTGTTGATCTGATCGAGAGGGGTTGATGTAGAATACAGAATTGGGATCGACTTTTTCGTTAGCCATTAAATCTCTTCTTGATGATAAATTAACACTTAGGCTATTGCGAGATTTTGGCCACCTTTTTGAATAGGTTGCATTTGAGACTGCTTGCTGATTTAATCGTTTTTGTTGTTCGAGACCAGTTCGTCTATTGTAGTCTCCGCTAGAATAATAACTTGCATTAACAGATGCGCTCTGGTTATTTCTAAGCTTTTGCCTGTGATTCCATCTTAATACATAATCACTTTGTTTGTTGTTGCCTAGATTAAAAATATCTCTGTCAGCAGCTGGAGTTGAGCTTGAGAACCTTTGTTTAGTTTCTAGATCAAAACTACCATTATAAGCATATCTTTTAGAGTAGTTGTTCTGCGACCTGAGTGTGATTCCATCTCTATCATAAAAACTTGCGGTGAGTTTCGTGTCGAAATAATCATTAATGGCCCAATAATAACCTAAACCATTTATATACCCTCCCCATCGATTGTCAGTTCCATAGGAAGGCATGATCCAACCTGAATGTCTTCGTCCTTTTTGATGAGGGAAGACACCAAAAGGTAGACCAAAAATAGGAATGTCAGCAATGTAAAGAACGATAGGTCGTGCGACAACTTTGTCGTTGTTGATCATTTTCATTTTATTCATATCAAAATGAAAATGAGGCTCTTCTAATTCGCAGGTTGTATATATGGCATCATCAATATAGAAAATGTCCATATTTTGATTTCGAATCTCTTTACCGTGGTAATATCCATCATCGGCTTTAGTTTTGCCTCTTATAACTTTACCATTTTGCGTATCGAGATTATAAATCATTGTATCACCAACCATTGGCTCATTTCCTTCTTCTATCATGGTAGGTCTGAATGGTGTTATGGTTGAATCTTTATCTGATGATGGCAATGCTTTTAATAGATTACTTCTCCACGCTACATTGATAAAACCAGCTTTAAGGTTCATATCCGTATAATCGATATTTGCTTCGCCGAATAGGTCAGTTGATTCATCTTGCATATTGTATTCAATTTTATCTGATTGATAAACTACTTTTCCATCAATATCAGAGCCTAAGCTATCAGGTGTGTAAGTTCCTTCAGAACCTCCACTAATAAATATCGATTCTAAATCATCTTCTCCAAACTTAAGGACAATGGTATCACCTGATGCTCTGTTGTTACCTTGATAGATAGAGTCTTCAAAAACATGATACAACGTAGTTGCCATTCCTTCAAGCCTAACTGAATCTAGCTCGCCATCTTTAAAAAATCCTCTCAATATAGATCCTGTCATATCATCTGAAAAACTCAACGGTTCTTGATTTATTGTAGAGTCACCACCCATTACATTGATTATTTCTCTTATACCGCTAGAAAGAGTTTGTGCTTGGGCTTTTTCAGGAATGTAAATTTCCTTTAATTCTTCATCCTCATACTGGAGAAAGATTTCACTTCCAGAGATTTTTTGATCACCGTCATTTATTAAAGGATTTATGCGCAAAACAGTCTTTCCGCCTTCCCTATTATATATAGCTTCTCCACAAATCGCCAATCTTTCATCTTCAATGATCTCCACATTGCCTCTCGAAATGTATGACACACCACCATTGAGCTCATTCTCTCTGTATTCTATTGCATCTCCTTTTATGGTTTGTTTGTCTTGGATAAGTATTGCATTTCCAGTTGCTGAACCACTGTCTAATTCTGAAAAATAGTGAAGTATATCTGAATTTAAGCTGTAAGTCGTATCAACAAAATCAACATTGCTGTAAGCAATCATAAGATCTTTTGGGGAGTCCACAAAAAGTGAATCACAGGTCATTTTTTGGACATCTTTTTGAGTGGAAACATTTCCATATAAAAAGCTTTGTTCAGTTTTTCTATTAAAACGAGCCCAATCGCATTTTAATACCATTTCTCCTTTTCGAAAAATAACATTGCCTTTAAGGTATTGCATTGAAACCCCGTCGACAGTAACATTCTCAAGAAGATCTGCTTTTTCAAGTCTTAGTCTCTCCTCAGCAAAAGTAAAATCAGCTGTCATAATGAAAAAAATTGAAAATATTACTTTAGTTTTCACTTTTTGTTGGTACTACAATCTCTTTTTATTAAAAATTAGTGCTTAACCCCGAATTAAGCGATGTAAATATGTAACGCGAGGCTGATGAAAATTGTTTCCATGAATTATTGCTGTAAATTAATGCTAATTCAAAACATCTTTTGATGTAAACTTTACACACAAATTTTGGAGTTAATCGTGCAACTAAACTGGAAAATACCTACAATAGCTTTAATGGTTTTATTTGTAGGCTGTAGTAAGGAAAATAATATGTCTGGAGAATTAGTTATAGAAGATCTTGTTGTTGGCGAAGGTGCTGAGGCAAAACAATATGATATCGTTAATGTGAACTATACGGGAACATTAACCAATGGCAATGTTTTTGATTCGTCATTGAATCCAGGAAGGTCTCCATTTAGGTTTACCGTTGGAGCCGGTCAAGTGATCAAAGGTTGGGATGATGGACTCATAGGGATGAAAGTCGGTGGAAAACGAAAATTAACAATTCCTCCTAGTATGGGATATGGAAATAGAAATATGGGAGCTATACCAGCGAACTCGACTCTAATTTTTGAGATAGATCTCCTAAGTATAGAATAGTCAAATCAATGATCTCAAGAGTAACCTACCAAGGTGACTTAAGAACAGAAGCGGTTCATATTCAATCTGGTGATGTTATAGTTACCGATGCTCCTATTGACAACAATGGCAAGGGGGAAGCATTTGCTCCAAGTGATCTAGTAGCTACATCAGTAGCCTCATGCATGTTAACAATAATGGGCATAGTGGCAAAAAGAGATAATATAAATATCGATGGAACTACTGCTGAAGTTGAGAAAACTATGAGTAGAAGCCCAAGGATGATTGAAAGTATCACAATAAAATTGTTCTTTAAATCAAAATTATCCGATAAAGAAAAAAAGAAGCTAGAAAGAGCTGCTAAAACCTGCCCTGTTGAAGCTAGTTTAAATGAAAAAATAAAAAAGAAGGTCGAATTCTTTTTCCATAATTAATTGTAATTAACTCCTCTCTAATTGTTAAGCACTAACCATCTGAGCAGGTAAAAGCTGGAGCTTAGCAAGATGAAAAACTTAAAAAAAAATAACAAAGCTTCTTTTTCTAAATTCTCTTTAAAAAAAGAACTCTTAAAATCAATTAAAGAGATAGGATTTGATCAACCAACTCCAATTCAAGATAAAGTTATTCCTCATTTAAAAAGTTCGATGCAAGATTTAATTGCTTCAGCTCAAACAGGTACAGGCAAAACAGCTGCATTTGGTTTGCCCTTACTTGACCTAGTCGATATATCGAATTCTGATGTTCAATCTCTTATTTTATGCCCCACGCGCGAGCTTTGCATCCAAATCAGCAATGATTTGATGAATTATTCTAAATATATTGATGGGATGAAGATATTGCCTGTTTATGGTGGGTCAAGAATAGACAAGCAAATTAAATCATTGAAAAAAGGAACACAAATTGTTGTTGGTACACCTGGTAGAGTAAAAGATCTGATTAAAAGAAAAAAATTAGTCGTTAAAGATATAGAACGTTTTATTTTGGATGAAGCCGATGAAATGCTTTCCATGGGATTCAAAGATGATCTGGAAAGTATTTTTCAATCAACACCTTCTAAAAAACAAGTTTTACTCTTTTCTGCAACCATGACCCCAAAAGTTGTCAAGGTTACTAAAAAATACATGCAAAAACCTAAAAAAATAGCTGTCGCAAAAGAAAACCTGGGAGCAGAAAATATTGAACACTATTTTTATATGGTAAGCGAAAAGAATAGGTACGAAGCAATAAAGCGTATAGCAGATTTGAACCCAGACATATATGGTATAGTATTTTGCAGGACACGAAAAGAGACCAAAGAAGTCGCTAGCAAATTAATGAACGATCAATATAATGCGGATACTATTCATGGAGATCTATCACAAAGTGAAAGAGATGATGTGATGCAGCGTTTTAGAAATCGACATTTGCAAATTTTAGTTGCTACAGACGTTGCAGCTCGCGGTTTGGATGTTGATGATCTTACGCATGTAATTAATTATAATTTACCGGATGATGAAGAAATTTATGTTCATAGGAGTGGAAGAACTGGAAGAGCTGGAAACAATGGCATATCTATAGCAATAATAAATGGGCGTGAAATGTATAGAATAAAAAAAATTGAAAGATCGTCCAGTATAAAATTTACTAAGAAGAAAACTCCTACCGGGCTAGATGTTTGCAGGAAACGCTTATATGCTCTTATAGATCAGATTGAAAATGTAAGGGTAGATGAAAAACAAATAGAACAGTTCTTACCCTACATATATGAAAAGCTAAACTGGCTTGACAGAGATGAGCTCATTAAGCATTTCGTTTCAATTGAATTTAATAGGTATCTATCTTACTACAGGAATTCAGTTGATCTTGATGATAAAGAGTTTCATGGCGGAAATAGAAAAAGAAAAAAGAACAGAAATAAAAAAAGTAGAAGGAAATATAGGTTTGGTAAAAAAAATAAAAGAAAAAATTAAGTTTTAATTAAATAAAACTTGGATTAGCTAAATCTCAGAAATTTCCAGAAACATCCACACCGATCTTGACTACAAGAACCATTGTCCAGATTATAATCCCTCCTGTAATACAAAATATTCCCCCTATCATCAACTCTACAGGATTAATTGGTTCCTTAGTTATGACTTGTAAAACATTAAACTTCTACCAAAACACCTCATTTTCTGGAGATATAGTATTGATCGAAGTAGAAATACACTGAACATGTTTGGATGATAGCTGCTCACATGAATACCATCAGTTAAGACTTTTTAATAATTCCAAAGTAGACCGGAATTATGGTGGAGGCTGGTACCTCATATCACATAAAAGCGGTGTGCGTTGTGATAAATTACGTGGCGGTGGTTCACCCCCTTGTCTTTAGTAAAGGGTGATTTATTTTAACTGAAAAGTAGGGAAAAATTAATTTTGAATTAATATCTCTTGAGGTTGGATTTTCTTAATTTGGTTTAAGCTAATGCAGAGTAATAAGCTATAAATGTAAGAATAAGAAAAATGATCATTGGTGGAACAGGTAGTTCATCTTCAAATCTTTTTCCGGATAATAATGCCAAATTTACTAAAATAAAACCTGTGCCTAAAGAAAGAAGGACTGTTTCAGCATACTCAGATGGTAGATTTCTAGAGTAAATCGCTACCATTCCTAAAGCTAGACCTAGACCACCATTGGCAGAACGAAATACAGCGGAAATATTGACCGCTTCGCTAGGAAGGCCATTTATAGTTTTCTCATTTACAACTTTTGGTACAGCAATAAAGAAAACACCAATCACGGTCATAACTGAACCAATAATTGTTAATGCTAAATTAGTATCCATTTTTTATCTCCAATTCAATTTGTAATTCATATAATTTTTTAATTGTTTATCATTCTAATGAGGTGGATACGAGACTCGAACTCGTCTCTACGCTTTACGAGAACGTTGTTTTACCAAATAAACTAATCCACCCAATGTTATTAATTTAACAATACAAAATTTTTATAATAAAATGCATTATCGGCTATTTTTTTTTATCAATGAATTTGTATAAAAACCCTCCATTATATGAAAGATGAACCATACTGAACACAGACAACCGATGAAAATTGGAATATTTAATTCTAATTCTTTAATACCAATAAACATTAGTGAAATCACAAATATAGATTTTATAAAAAATTGCGCTGCATTGAATTTAGCAGTGATTTGATGATCATATTTAGAGGATATAATATCAATTAACTTAATATTGAGATAACTTGTAAGAATAGGAATAAAAGCGCCTATAAAAATGATCAAATATATTTCTTTTTTTAAATAAAAAAGGAAAGCAGAAAGTGATAGCGTAGTTAGGATGGATAAATAGTATATTTTTTTAATCAAGACCTAATAGCTAATTTTTTTTGAAGTATGATATTTTGCTGCTCTATAGGAACCATATATTTCACCCCCATGAAGAACTACAGCTGTAGAGATAAAAAAGGGAGCTAAAATAGAATTGTTATTATTGCTCCTTATAGCAGTTTGATAAGCTATCGAGGTCAATAAAAAGCCAAAGAGCCCATCAACATATTTTTTGGAATATATTCTCCCTAAGCCTGGCACTGTTGATAATATACCAGCAATGACTGGTGATTTTTCATTATTTATATAATCAGGTTTTAACATGTCAATTATTCTTCCATCTTGATAAAAACTACCACCAATTATTGAGTGGTTTTTCATTGCTGAGGGATTGCACCTAATTATTCTATCGGAAGTAGCAAACAGTCCTAAAATAGGACCTTTTTTATTGATAGCTATTGCTCCGTATTGTGAGCAGCTAGGAAAAAATTGACAATTCATTTCAGGAGAGCCATAAGAAATCCTCTGCCATTTTGAGATTGGACTGATCAACATTCTCTCAATTTTACTTGTTGAAGGCAATATTAAGAGTGAGTCAGCTGGATATTGAGCAAAAATTATTGAAATGAATAAAAATGTTTTGATTAAATACTTCATTACATTGAATTTTAAGTATGTTGGAATTGATAAAACTAATCAAACTTCATTTCAAAAGTCTTTTTATAACCCTTTCTGTAGGTTTGCAAGCCCAAGAAAAAGTTATTTATATCCTTCACACTAATAATACCAATGGAGCACTTGAGAATTGTTATTGCCCTGATAAGCCCTATGGTGCAGTTGAAAAACGTTCTGTTTTTGTTAGAGAATTCATGCAAAAAAACCCTAATTCGATATTAGTTGATTCGGGTGATATCTTCACAATGAGTAAGCAGTTTTTGAAAGATAGTTTAATGGCTGAAGCATACAATTTGCTACCTTATGATGCTATTTTGTTAGGAGATCAAGAGATTACGATGGATCAAAAAAATCTTAAACAGTTTATTGAAATTATGGATAAATCGATCGTTAGCACTAATCTTAAAACAGAGCAAAGTGTTAAATCCATTATTGTCAATCGCAATGGTTTGAAAGTGGGAATTATCGGAATCTTGGACGAATATGCAATTAAGTATTATCCACAAGAAATAAAGGAAAAGATTGATCTAATGGACCCTTATCAAGAAATAAATAGTGAACTGAACAAATTAAAAAACAAAACTGATATAGTTGTTCTATTAACTCACCAAGGCGCTGATAAAGATTTTGAGATGGCAAAAAAATTAAAAGATGTTGACCTCATTGTTGGTTCACACAGTCAATCCCTGTTTGAGACACCTGAAGAGTTTAATAATACTTTGGTCGTTCAAGCAGGAAAATCTGGCTATCAAATTGGAATAGTAAAAATTTCTTTTAGCAATGGAAATATCTCTAAAAAGGAAGGAAGAGTGGATACTATGAAATTTTCTTTACCGGACGACCCTCGCATTATGAGCTTGATCAATGAGTATGAAAATAGAACAGGTAGAATAAATCGCAATAAATTAAAGAGGATGAACAAGAATTAGCCAATGGAAAACTTAATTGAAACTCTTTCAAATGAACCAATTTATTTGGCCATAGCAGTTGTCTTTTCAATTATTATCCTCCTTGGTGTTTTAAAAAAACTCTTGAAGATAGTATTGGTATTCAGCGCATTATTTATTTTGTGGATAGCTTATTCTATATGGAGCGGGAAAGAGGTTTCTTTGGATGATATAAAAGAAAATTTACAAAGTGGAGTGGAGAGTGTGAAAAAATCTACCAGCGAGGCAACGGAAAAGATGAAAGATAGCACAATAAAAAATATTGAAGAAAAGATACTGCCAAAAAAAGATTAAGATTTTATTTCGACATTAATTTTTCATTTGCCACGCGAAGTCTGCCGGTTAGAAGTTTTATAATGCCTTGCATAATTACGGATTGTCCTGCCATTACTTCATAGAAACCTTCTCTTTCAATTTTAAACAAAGTTGACTCTTCTTTTATTGTTGCATCTGCCGATCTTGGTTCATCATCCAAAAGGGCCATCTCTCCTAAGCATGCTCCTTTCTTGAGCATAGCAAGCTCCTGTTCTCCTTTATGTATCTTAACCTCACCATCTACAACAATGAAGAGAGAGTCACCATAATCACCCTCTGAGAAGATTGGCTCATCCTTGCTGTATTTAACCTCTTCAGTTATTTGTGCAACCTTTGATAGGTTTTCAGCAGGTATAGATTTAAAAAGCTCAACAGATTTAAGGATAATTGTTTTTTCTAAAGTTGAATACATGGTTAATTCCTTTGAATTTGTTTCAAATAGCTTTGATGGAATAAGCTTCTTCAGGGAGCCTTTATCTTTGGCTATTCTCATAATAATTTCTTTATTTGCTCTTGATCTTGGCAATTGTTCCCATTTTAAATTTTTCAAAATCTCTTCCCTTTTTGATTGAATACAATAATCTAATGAGATTGCAGATTCCCATTTGTTTTTTGAAAAGATAAGGTTTGAGATTTCCTTGTCTAGATCTCTGGGTAAATTGCTAAAATGTTCGTGGCCAATATCACTTCTTTCCTCAATGCTTATTTTTTCAATTAGGGGATTGATCACAGCGCGCTCTTTTTTGGAGAAAATATTTTCAAAGAACTCTAGAAGAAACGGCAGCTTGGCATTATCACCAGTTCTGATTGTATTGATATAGGACTCTATAGGGGTCTGAGGTTTATCCATGACACCAAGTTTTAGTAAAGTAGGAAGCGTATTTTGAATTTCATTGGTTAAGTAATCTTTCATCAAAAAACTTTGCTTATTATCTGGAAGGAGCTTGATGAGTTCGCAATTGTAATAAAGTTTGTTTGCAGTAGTTTGTATTTTGTTTGAAATATCCTCAAGTTTTTTCTCTTGTATGGGGTGCGAACGAGCAATAGCAATCAAAGAATCAACAATTTCATTGTAGGCTTCTTGATCATCATCATTCATTTTACTAAGAAGGATCTCTATAGATCTATCACATGGATACTCTCTAAGAGCGTACAAAATACCAATATATAGCTTTCGCTTTGTTTCTTCAGATGATAGTGACTTTTCAAAATGATCAATAATCACTGTATCCTGATATTTTTTTAAGGTTTGTCGTGCCTGTAGTGCTGTTTTAGGAAGATTGAGATTTGACATTATAGATGGAATTAATTCTTCATCTAGTCTTTTTTCTGCAATGGATAAGGCTACATTGCTTATATATTCACTATTAGATTTAAGAAATTTTATCAATTTTTTGTTTGTCAGGATTGTCTTGTTATCAATCAGCCTTCTAAGCGCTATTCCAGCAGTTTTTTCATCAGAAGACGATATTAAATCATTAAGAATCTTTTCAGCTTCAATAATTGGACCAGAATTAATGAATAAAATCGACGCTGCTGATGCAGCAACGATTTCTTCATTTTTATCAGTTAAGTATTTTTCAATATCTGGATATGTTTTTTCAATTCTTCTTTTTCCAGCAGCAATAATAGCGTCTGGGGAAACGTCATCGTTTTTGTTAATAGCTTGAATGATGTCCTCATCATCTATAATATCAATTTCATCCCATGATAACTCTAAAATTCGTTTTCTAATTTCTACTGATCCATTATTGAAAAGTTTTTTTATAGTCTTCTTCCAAGGAGAAAGAGAAAGACCATCAATTATCTCTAATGCGAATAATTGTTTTATTGCATCATCTGAACTTAGCGTATCTTCAATGGTTTTAACCATTGCAGCGTCCTGCACATCAATATTTAGCTCTTCAAAATTAATCTCTCTTTTAGCTATCGCTGTTTGAAGTTGTTTGACATAGTTCGTTTTTACTTTAAATGCAGTAAAAATCCATATTGCAATAGCCCCAATTGATATAAGACTTAAAAATTGTAGTTCGATAAATTTTACAAGAAAGAATGTTCCTAACCCTGCTACACCCTCAGCAACCGATTTTAAAGTTCCACTTATTTGAGGCTTTATTGTTTTGCGAACATCAGCTGGTACGGGCAACCATAAAAGCTCTAATGATGAACTATTAATTGTGAATTTAAATGTTTGATCTGAAAATTTAGCAAAACTTGCGCTCAATACCATAGGAGCAAGAAAAAATGATGTTGAACCCGCTACAAGAAAAAATGGAAGAATCAATAGACCAATCAAGATACCGAATCGTGATAGAATTGGGCCTGTAATAAAAAATTGCATAATGATGGACATTGCGCCAGATATGCCATAGAATGTTCCAAAAAATGAAACAAGGTCGCTTGAATCTGGGTACGCACTACTCGCCATAATCTTGAACTGGTAGTCTACAAGGACAGTCACTACTGCTGAAAAAGCAACGATACTACCGATTCCGACAATGAAAGGATCAGCTTGCTTTTTCTTTTTTATTGTTTTTGCTTTACTTTTTAGAGGCTTTGATGTTGATTCGTTTTGAATGTAATTAAGACACTTAAAGCCTATTATTGTCGCGACAGCAAGAAAGAAAGCCGCTAGAAAAAGAAGCATGCCTGATCCAAAAAAGGTAACAAATGGTTTTAAATTAATACCAATAAGCATTACGGCAAGCGAGCCCCCACCAGCAACAATACCAAATAACCGCTTTGCTTGCTGAGGTTGGAATGATTCTCCAGCAATGGTCCAAAATTGAATTAGCATGACAGCTACAACTATCTCAACCCAAACATACGTCAAAGGAATGATTAATCCGTTCATCAAAGGCTGAAGGATTACAAAGGTTGAAGCGAAAATTATACAGGTCAATACAAATAAAGTTTTTTGAGGAATTTTTTTTGAAATTTTAGTATATACAATCAAAAAAGGTGCAATGATTACTGCAATAACAACAAACATCAAAGGAAGTAGGCTCTTGTCGTAATCGGTTAAGAAATATGCATCCCTTGCAGTTTTGGCAACAAGACCCATTGCAACAACAAAGAAAGAAAATAAGAAAAACAGCAGAACCATTTTTCCTTCCCCAGGTTTAATATTGACAATTTTTTTTAGAGTTTTCAATTTTTTCTGTTATTTAGATTAGTCTTAAATACTGATGTTATAATCAAATCCACTCTGATTAAATATATCAATTATTGCTCCTGCAAAAAGCACAAAAATGATAGCAGTTATGATAAGAAAAATCATACTAATAATGATTATAATTCCATTGAAAGTAAAATATTGTCTCAAATGATCAGCTGCAATGAAAATACTTTCTTTACTGTTAACTTGTACAGCATAACGTAAATGATTAGATGCTATGTTAAGCTTTAAACCCATAACAATCGTAACTATGCCGATTATTGCCGTTGGAATAGCTAAGAAAAAAATTGATAAAAAGGTAATGGAACCAAGAACAATAGTGGATATTGATACAAATTTTGACCACCTATATAAGCTATCTACAGAAAGCTTATCTTGCATACTTAACTTAAAGTTTTCCTCTTTATTTTTATCTTCTGGCATCTAATTGTTTTTTCAATAATTTTGTAATACTTGTAACTAGTAAATACTTAGTTAAATATCATTATTAGATTTTAATACAGAACATCTTTTAAATCGTATTTATTATTTTTTGTAAAATCATTCAAAATGATATATCTATTCCATGTAAAAAATATTGTTCATATAATGATCTGTCAAAAATATCGAAATTTAAATGTTTACTATATATAATATTCTAAAGAAAAACATCCTTTATGTTTTAATAAGTTTACTCTCAATTTCTTGTAGTGATGATATATTAGAACCAGAAAAGAAAGATACTAAAGAAAACGAGAGTTTTAGATTAACTCTTAAGATTGATCCTGATATTGTTTATCTTAATAGCGCTTCAAAAGTTACCGTTAACTTAGAACGAAAAGTTCATAAAGATTCATTATCTTCATCTGTAACAATGCTTATGAAAATGGATGCAGTCGGTGGTACTCTTGATATGCATACATATGGGATATCTTTAGCTTCAAGTTTTAGTACATTGTCAATTGCTGATGAAAAAGATTCATCATTTGAAGTTTTAGCTTCTTTTGTCCCCACTTCAACTTATAGTACTAGCTCTGGTGGTTATTACTATAATTATAAGGAAAATGGCCTAATCACTGCCTCCTTTAATGGTTTGAATGTTTCATTACCAATAAAACTAGTGGTTCCACGATGATGCGATTTTTTTACTTATTACTTATTTCTATTTTATTTTTTGAAATAGTTGTGGCCCAGCAGCGACCTCCAGCATCAATTATAAGGAGGCCACCTTCACCTGTAGTTCGATCTTCCAATCTTCCTTCTGGACCAGCAGGATCTCTTCGTAGCTTAGAGTACAAAGTGATAAAATTGAGCTATATCCAAACCGATCGCGCTCTTGCAACTTTGAAAACCATGGGGTATTACGTCGTAGAATACAGATCTACCAAAGGTGAAATTGCTGGTGAAAATAATTTTACTCCTGTCTTCTCTAATAAACCTGCAAGTTTGGATGCCCCAGGAGCGCTTCCTGTTATTATGAAGCTGCCAGATACGGAAACCATATCGTTGGTTGAAAAAAGTAGTGCAAAAAAAGCTGCAACTAGAAAATCTTTGGGAGTTGATCTTGGTGGAGTCGTCCTAAATAATACTACTAGCGGTGAGCCTTTGCAAAGATTAATGGTTGGCCATAAACCTGGCGATACAAGTTCTTATGCAGAGCTTCTTGACCTAATCCAAAACAAAATTGATGTTCCTGCCAGCCAAATTGCTATTGAAGCCCTTGTATTGGAGATAAATTCGGATAAATTGGATGAATTAGGCGTAGATTTTTCTAGCGCTGCACCCGGCTTCACAGCGGATTTCCCTCCCCCTGAAAGCGGCTCAATATCACCATTTACTATGGTTCTTGATAGAACTTTATTAGGAAGTGGAGCCAACTTTAGAGCAAATATTGAAGCGCTTGTCAGCAACAAAGCTGCAAATATTTTATCAAAACCTTCAGTTCTTGTTTTAGATGGCAGACAAGCAAGAATTCAAATTGGCCAACAAATACCGATTGTTAAAGTTACAGATACTCAAATCTCAAGCAGTCGAGGCGTAGACTATGTTCCTGTGGGAATAGTCTTAAACTTGAGACCAAGGATCAGTGAAAATGGAGCACGTGTTACTATTCAAGTTGAGACAATTATCAGTGATACGGAAGAAAGAATTGGTGCAACAGGGGGCGATGTTGAATCAGCACCAATTATTAACAACAGAAAAGTTCAGTCATTTGTTCGGGTTGCAAATAATACCCCTTTTATTATTGGAGGTCTGATTAGTGAAAAAGATAGTCGTAATACAGGTGGCGTTCCATTGCTCTCCCAAATACCCTTTTTAAAATTGTTTTTTTCTGTTCGCGGTACAGAGGACGCAAAAAAAGAAGTAATTGTAGTAATAACTCCTCATGTTATCACGGAGGAAGAAGATAATTTTAGCAGAGTAATTCCTCAGGATGATAAGCGATTTGATCAAGTTGACAATCTTTCTTTTCCTAATTCTTACAGAGTCAAAAGAGAGGATGTGTTTGATTTATCATTTATAAATGAAAGCCCTGTTTTTCAGGACATTATTGCTGAGGTTGATAGGAGAGTTTTAACGGACAAAACACTACTTGTAAAGGAACCATATAAAAGCCTTTTAGAGGGCAAAATACCTGGCGAATCAGTTTTGGTCAAAAAGATGCTCTTAGACATAATAAATAGAACCAATTATTTTGAATATATTGATCCAAAGAAAGTCATCTATTTTAAAGAATCTGATGATGATCCCGCTGGATTCGAAGTAGAGCCCCTTGCTCCTGATATTGAAAAAATTCCTAATGGAAAAGCACTTAAACTAACCTATTCGGTCAGAGGTAAAGCCACTTTAGAAAAGCCATTTGTAAGGCCATCAGCAAAAGTTAACTACATACAAATGAACGAGTCATTTAAAAATGAATTAGCTAAATTAAATAAATTGGGAAGTAGTCCCGCTGAAGATGTTTTTACTATTTTAATCACTAAAGATGAATTAGATAAATACGAAAGAAGACTTTACGAAGTTTTGATATTGAAGAAGTTGCTGGACTTAAATCCAGATTTAGAGCTATCTCTTCAATATTTTCGCCCTGGAGTAGAAATATTATTTCCGTCTCCTGGCGTTTTAAGGCAAGGGCCTTTTGTCGTGGACCGTCAAGCCGCAAGATATTTTTATGAGATAAATAGTTATTATTCAGCTTTTGACAAAGAATTCAATAGGCAAACTGCAGAAATTGGGAGATTATTAAAAAATAAAAATTAATTGTGCGTTTAATCACAAGCTATATTATAATTGTATATTATATTCACTTTTAAAATTTGATTATACAAGAATTTACAAATTCAGATGTTTCGCTGGATTTTGGTAATCATCGAGGAGGATGAAATGAAGTTAACAAAAAAAATGCTAAGTGGGGTATTAACACTTACTTTATTGTTATTTAATGGTGCTTTTGCAGATGATCATGATGAGCAAGATATGCCACCAGGCGCTCAAGAGTTTTTTCAAACTCTTCAGCAAACTCAAGGAAATTTTGATGCAGCATTTAATGCAGCTGAAGCAGTTGCTAAAGCCGATGCTGAAGCTAACGATCCAGATTATGACGCTGAAGAATGGGAAAAATGTAAGAATGAAGCTTTACAGGCAATGCAAGAAGCGTTGCAAAATTCTCAAGCAGATAATATGGAAGACAAAGCTAGAGACGTATTTGGTGCAACCATGTTTGCAGCTCAACTTTGCTCTGGTGACCTACCACCAGAAGAGCAAGCTTTTTTCACTGCAATAAAATCTAACGAAGATCCACAGTCAGCATTTGATGCTGCAACAGAGGCTGCAAAGGAAGTTGCCAAGCAAGAAATTGAAGAAGATGGTGGCCAATGGGATGATTCTGCGGAACAAGAATTCGAACAGCAAAAATCTCAAGCTCAGCAGGTTTTCAACGAATCTATGGAAAACGGTATGGACCCAGGTCAAGCCTTTGGTGAAGTAATGCAAGCTATGTATGGCGATGAAGGTGAATACCAAGGAAGCGGTCAACCTCATCAAGGAGGTCCTCCAGTTGGTAAAAATCATTTTGATGGTAACTGCCTAGCCCTTTGCGGAGGCCATGATAGATATATGGTTGAAGGCAGTGATGATGAATTCGGAGTATGGACACAAGATGCTGATGGTAATGATGTCAATTGTGATTGTGATGGCTACAAAAAAGGCGATCATGAAGGTGGCCAGCACCATGACGGTGGAGATCATGAAGGCATGTCAGAATTAGACCATATGATGGAAGGTCTTAAGGGAATGCTTAAGCAGATGGTTCAAGATGGATTAAATCAAGGTGACGCTGATTATATGATGGAATTAGCTGAAGGCGTTGAAGAGGCAACTCATTCTGAGTATGAATCTCCTGATAATCAAGGCGCTGCAGGTGAAGCTAAACAAACCGCTTTACAATTTGCTCAAGCACAAGGAGTCAATCCGGGTATGGTAGATGATTATATGAGACAATTAGACATGATTGAAAATGCAGCTCATAGAGAAAACAATGGAGAAATGGGCGGAGGTCCTAGCCCTGCAGTTCAGGATGCTTTTTTTGGAACATATGAACAAACTGGTAGCTATGAAGCGGCATTTGATGCTGCAGAAATTGTCTCTAAACAAGAAGCCCAAGAAAGTGGTGAATATGATGAAGAACAATGGAATGAGTGTGCCCAAGTTGGAAAAGATGCTATGATGGCTGCAGTTCAATCTGGCGAGCAAGATCCAGGTAAGGTTTTTGGAGCTCTAGTTATGGCTGTAAATGGTTGTGGTGGCCAACAAGGAGATTGTGGTGTATTTATGACCAATGACATGGACGGATCTATTATGGTATCAACCCCTGATGGTCAAGAGCGGTGGTTAATGCCAGATGATTTTGCCATGAATGAAGATGGAAGTGTTACAATATTAAGACAAGGTGAGCCAGATACAGGAGCAACAGTGACTCCCCCACCATGTGATGATAATAATGGAACTGCTAATTAATAACTTTTATTAATTTTAAAAAACCCCTCTTTAAGAGGGGTTTTTTGTTTAAAGAGGGTTTTAGGTTAATTATGTACAAAAATGATCTTTTAAAAGGAAAAACAATTGTCATAACAGGTGGAGGTACTGGTTTAGGAAAATCAATGGCGAACCGGTTTGCAGAATTGGGGTCAAACCTTGTTATCACAAGTAGACGAAGAGAGGTCATTCAAGATGCTTCTGAAGAATTAAAAGCTCATGGAGTTGATGTTTTACCTATTCCTTGCGATGTCAGAGATCCTGAGCAAGTAGAAGAAATGGCAAATAGAGCCATTGGTTTATTTAAAAAAATTGACATCTTAATTAACAATGCGGCTGGAAACTTTATAAGTCCAACGGAAAATCTAAGTTCAAATGCTTTTAAAACCGTTGTTGATATTGTTCTAAACGGCACCTTTCATTGCACTCAATCAATCGGTAAACACATGAGAAAAATGAAAAAAGGAGTCATTTTAAATATAGTTACTACCTATGCATGGACAGGATCTGGATATGTGGTTCCCTCAGCTTGTGCAAAAGCAGGAGTCCTTGCCATGACAAGATCGCTAGCTGTTGAGTGGGCGAAATATGGCATTAGAACAAATGCAATAGCGCCTGGTCCATTTCCTACTAAAGGAGCATGGTCTAGATTAGCTCCTCCTGGACTTGGAATTGAAAAGAAAATGAAAAATAGAATACCATTGAAAAGAATGGGAGAGCATATTGAATTAGCAGATCTTGCAACATTTTTAATTAGCGATCAGGCAAGCTACATAAACGGAGAAGTGGTTACTATTGATGGAGGAGAGTGGCTTAAGGGAGCTGGACAATTTAACGAGCTTGAAAGAGTACCTCAAACTGCTTGGAAATTATTAAACATGAGGCGAAATAAGAAAAAATAGTTAATTTATTTTTTCTTTTAAAAGATTTACAAAGAAATCTCCAAATATTAAAAACAATATAGCGGAAATGATGATGCTTAGCCCAAACAAGGGAATTGGGCTTGCTCTAAATTCTCTAGAAAATTTATTTTCATTGTTGAGTTTTTTGTTCCAAATATTTAATAGCTTAATAGATTGAAAAGATATGATTACGCTTATAATAAATAGAACAGAAATTACTAAATATTCCTCAAAACGAAGATTATATATCCACTTTGAAAATTTCAATATATATCCGCAAGCATAGCGGCGCCAAATACTCCTGCCGAATCTCCCAGTTTATTCTTAAGAATTGGTGTTCTAACTATTTTACTAAATGTTTCTTTGTATACCGATTCCTTCCCTTCCGTATATAAAAAATCTATACTTGATAAGCCCCCTCCAATAACAATCGCATGCGGGTCTAGTATGTCAATTACATTTGCTAATCCTCTGCCAAAATTTTTTAAAAAATTTTCTTTCCATTCAGGATGATTTTTGTAGTTACCGGTATCAATAATGTCGGTCACTCTTGATCTTTCACCTGAAAGCTCAAACCATTCTTTTTCCAAAGCTGTGCCAGAAATGTATGCCTCTGTGCAACCTCTGTTTCCGCAATAGCATTCTCTACCATTTGGAATTAAGCAATGATGTCCCCATTCGCCAGCAATTCTATTTGCGCCACGGTGAATATTTCTGAGCATAGTTATGCCTCCACCGCAGCCAGTTCCTAAGATAACTCCAAAAACTACGTTATATTTTTTTGCAGCGCCTATGGTTGCCTCAGCTAAAGCAAAACAGTTGGCATCATTCTCCATAACAACAGGGATCCCAAGCTCTCTCTCCATATCTTTTTGAATAGGTTTACCTATGAGGCAAACGGTATTACTATTTTTCAGTAACCCTGTATCGCTCTCAATAGTACCAGGAGTACATATTCCTATGGGGCTTTCAATATCATGAATATCTTTTATGATGGATTTTGCCAGTTTAACGATTCTACCAAGAATAGCCGCGTATCCTTCCTCTCTTTTGGTAGCAACGCGTTCTCTTTTTATAACTTGGAATTGTTCATCAATTATTATTGCTTCAATTTTTGTTCCGCCAAGGTCTATCCCTAATCTATGTGTCATTATTTATCTATTTCTAGTAAGACAGACCATAACCAAAATTATACAAATGATCATCTTCTGGATTTATAGGAAATTGATCCATATTCTTTGGCCAGCTAAATGATAATTTTCCTGTTGGATTGTAATCACCAAAGAGCACATCAGCCACGCCTGAACCTTCAGTTCCAGGTAGCCATGCAGCTACAAAACTATCCCACCTATCTATTTCGTCAGTAACTATCATAGGTCTTCCAGACAGCAAAACTACCACAACTGGAATATTTTTATCTGTAAAACGAGCGATGACAGCAAGGTCTTCTTTTGCAAGTTTTAAATCTGTTTTGTCGCCTTCCATTTCAGCATAAGGCTTTTCTCCAACAACAACAACAGCTATATCGCCAGAAACCCCTTTGCCGTTTTCACTGTATTCCACAACTGTACCTTCATCAACAGAGGACTTAATAGCATCTAAGATTGTAGTCCCATCTGTTGTTTGACCCATTTCACCCTGCCAACTAATTGTCCAACCGCCTGACTGCATTCCTATATTATCTGCTCCCCTTCCAGCAACTATAATTTTTTTGCCCAACTTAGGGAGAGGAAGTATGTCATTATCATTTTTTAAAAGTACCATGCTTTTTTGAACAGCTTCGCGAGCAATTTGTCTATGATTTTGTGAACCAATGTAGGTCAAAAGACTCTGATCGCTAAACGGTCTTTCAAATAAGCCTGATTGTTTTTTGATCATTAGAATTCTTCTTACAGCATCATTAATACGATTCATGGGGATCAATCCTTCATTTACAGACTCTTTAAATAGTTTTAAAAAGTTCTCATAGGATTCATTTCCGAATTTTTCTGCACCAGGTACCATGACCATGTCAATACCTGCATTAATTGATGTAATGATATCTGATTTATAATCTCCAGGAATCTCTTCAATGGCTGCCCAATCAGATACTACAAACCCTTCAAAGCCTAGTTCATCCTTTAATAGGTCTGTAAGTAGAAATTTATTAGCATGGCATTTGAGATCATTCCAGGAGTTGTAAGCAGCCATAAATGTTGCAACTCCCTCATCAATAGCTTTTTGAAATGGTGGTAAATGTTTTTTTCTAAGTTCTTCTTCAGAGACAGCTAAATTACCTCTATCGATTAATTTATTTAATCCCGTTCCAAAGGATGTACCTCCATCACCTATAAAATGTTTAGCGCATGCTAGCACGCTATTTGGGTTGTTGATGTTTGCAGATTGATATCCTCTGACTGCAGCACCACCAAGCTCAGTAACTAAATCTGTATCTTCTGAAAAACCTTCGTATGTTCTTCCCCAACGATAGTCATCAGGCACTGCAAGACAAGGAGCAAAATCCCAATCTATACCAGTTGCTGCTACCTCTAAAGCTGTTGCCCTTGCAACGGCTTCCACTATTTTTGGATCTCGAGTAGCGCCCAGTCCAATATTATGAGGAAATATAGTTGCCCCAACAACATTGTTATGCCCATGCACAGCATCAATTCCATATAATAATGGTATTTGAAGTCTTGACTTTAGAGCTTCTTTTTGATAACTGTCATACATTTCAGCCCAGGCTTTTGGTTCGTTTACTTCAGGGGTGCTTCCACCACCACTCAAAAGGGATCCAAAACCATATTTTGAAACATCTGAAATATCATTCAAAAATTGGCGATCTACTTGAGTCATCTGCCCAAGCTTTTCCTCGACAGTCATTTTTGAAATTAATGAATCAACAAAAGCTATATTTTTTGCTTTTACAGCTTCAGCATTATTTGAGCAAGCACTCAAGAAAAATAAGGTTAATGAGCTAATTATTGTTGTAAAAATTTTCATAAAATTTGTTTAAACCCCTTTTTTATACGTTTAACAGCTTAATTAAATATAAAACTAAATTTTTTAGTCTCTAATTTGTTGAAATTATAATTATTTAATAATACATTGTTACAAGATTAATATTAAATATTATAATTTTTATTAAGTCTTATCTATTATTTATAGAAAATTACAATTCTCAGGAGAGAGGGGAAAAATGAAAAAAACGTTAAGATTTTTATATTTAACCATTTTCACAGTATCATTATCCTATTCGCAGGTTGTTATTAATGAAATCATGTATAATCCGTATTATGAAGTTAATGGCGCATCAGACACCGATGATAGCGGTGAATGGATAGAATTTTTTAATGCAGGGCAAGAGTCAGTAGATATAAGTGGCTGGAAAATTGTTGAAGGTATAACATTCACCTTTCCAAGTGGTGCCGCAATAGCTCCTGGAGCATACGTCATACTCGCAAGAGATAGTGTACGTTTTAAAGCTGATAATGGGTTTGACCCTCATTTTGATTGGGGAGGTTCCGATAACGGTGCATTAAGCAATTCCGGCGAAGATATCACCTTGGTTAATTCTTCTTCAGTTACTGTTGATAGTGTTGATTATGATGATGGGTCTGGTTCTGGCAATGGTTGGGGCACTTCTAGCTCTGGTCACGATGGCACCGGTCCTTCATTGGAATTAAAAGATTTTTCAAAAAACAATGTTGGTGGTGACAATAGCGATGGTTTTTGGGGTATTAGCTCAGGTAAAGGTAGTCCCAACAAAATCAATACAAATTTTAATGGCACTGTTTGGAAGAGCACATTAGCATCTGATGATAAACCTATCAGGACTATTCCTGCAGGAACATGGACCCAAGATGCTACGCCTGTTATCAATTCTTTAGCTGACTTTCCAAAAGACACTACTTACTGGCAATATTGGGCCAACACGGGTGGCGCTGAAGCGGCAAATGAAACAGAAGGTGGACACTTTGAACACCAAGGAAGCTCTGGCAAAGACTCTTCTTATGCAAATGTTTCCTATTCAAATGGTTACATGAGAGTAGATTATTCTACCCATGATACCGAAGGATGGGGAGGTTATGTTAAATTACAACATATGCATCCTGACACATTAAATGGCATATACGATTGGTCACAATTTGACTCTTTATCCTACCAATATTATGTCGATTCCGCTGGCGTTGCTACTCAATCTAGCAGCATCACTATAAGATTTAACTTAATTGAATACAGTACAATAGATGGAGCTCATGATTACACTGGAAGTCAAGCGCTAGGTGAATATTACTATTCATTTGCTCCTGGTATTACTGACTCCGCTACAGGTGGTTGGAAAACTGTAACTATCCCTTTAGTTAATAATCCTGGCGAATTTGGCGCACCAACCGCTTTTAATAGAACTGGTTGGGCTGGAATTCCCGGCAATGAACGACTTGATACCGATAAAATTAAAGGCTGGTCGATAGAATTTTCCATGGGCGGCGGCGGCGATGGTGATAGAACTCGTGGCACAATTTTATTTGATAATATTATGCTTAAAGGACAAAAGAAAATTCCATTGGTCTTATTTAATGGTAAAGCTTTAGGACCTAAAAATTCTGCTGGTTCTTTCACATGGGGAGGCTCTGCGTCTGAGCTAGTCACTGGAGCAGGTGTAACTTCAGCTACTAATGCTCTAAAATGGACTCTTGGTGATTATAATTGGGGTGTAACAGGATATGGCTTTAATTTAAGTCCAAATGCTAACATGACTTTTGAATGGCCCACTGATACATTACAATTCAAATACAAAACAGCTAAATATTCTGGAACTAATGCACGCTTTCAGTTTGAAGCTGGTTCTGGAAAATTAGTCCATGAATTCAGCATAACAGCTGATGGTGCATGGCAAACAGTTAAGCTGCCTCTCAAAGACTTTGTTTATGGAGATAATACCACATCAGGTTTTGATACATCAAATGTTAAGGTTGCTCAATTTATTGCACAAGGTACAGGTTTTAATGGAGAAGTTATACACTTGACTGATGTATGGACTGGTTCTCCAGTATTTGACTTTGTACCTCCTGCAAAACCACAAAGCGTAACAGCTATTCCAGGTCAATATTTGAATGCGGTAGTTTGGGATGATGTACCTGGAGAAGCCGGTGAGACTTATGATGTTTATGCGAGTGAAGTTGCTTTTACAGATACTGTTTCTGACTCATTAGCAACTAACAAACATGTCGATTTAGTTCAGCTTGGTGTGCAAGAAGGAAAAAAGACAGCAAATCATGATATTCTTGTACCGCTCTCAAATATTTATAACAGAAGTTATTATTATGCAGTAGTCGCGAAAGATGAAAATGGAAACAAGAGTACGGTCTCAGCAAGCACATCTCCTGTATCTAATTTTGGAAGAGGTGTTCCAATTGTTTCACCTACAGCTCCTACAGATTTTAAAGCAGATGGCGATTTATCTGAATGGTCAAGCGTTGTCCCGTTTGTTGTAGGAACTACCGAAAACTCATATGGAACTCCAAATGTAACAACCGCCGGTGGTGGAGCTGGAACATTTGACGATGCTAATGATACTGGTGGTAAATTTTACATAGCGATGGATGATAGTATGCTTTATATGGCTGCAGACATTATTGACAATGTTGTTGTTAGTGATACAGCCAATACTGGAGGTGGTTGGTGGACAGGTGATGCATTGCAAATGTGTTTAGGTTTGTATGATGCTAGAGGACCAAAGCATAATAGTTTAAAAAGAGGTGCAAAGCCAGACTACAAGCTATATTTCACACAAAGCGCTGCAGCTTCAGATAATGGCGGAGGTGAGCTAGCGAAAAATGGTGATGGTCACTATTTCCATTCTAACAATGGAACCACTCAGACAGCAAATTATACTGTTGAATTTAGAATTAGTTTAGACAGTTTAAGGTTGAAAGTATCTGGATGGGATGCAAGCGCTGGAACCAATTCAACACCTGACTCACTCTATGTACCTAAAGTTGGAGATAGGTTACCTGTTGAGCTTTTGATTCATGATAATGATTCTGGCTCAGGGTTGGATGCAATCACAACACTATCTAAGCTCGATAATGATCGCGCACATCAAACAACCGAGGTTTGGACTTACACCTTCCTTGGCAATAAAGATGGCAATAAGCTTTCAACTGAGCAAGATATTGTTGCCGATGTTTTCTCTTTAGAGAAGAACTATCCAAACCCCTTTAATCCAACTACTACAATTGAGTACTCTATTGGTATTGCTGGTCCAGCGAAATTGATGATTTACGATATCTTAGGTAGAGAAGTAGTAAGCCTAGTGAATGAGTATAAGCAAGTTGGTAGACATAAAGTGATGTGGAATGCATCAACAATGTCTTCAGGAGTTTACTTTTACAGACTTGAAACACCAACTTTCACTAAAACCCAAAAAATGATTTTGATGAAATAACTTTCATTGAAATATTGGGGGAATTAATAAAAATGGGGCGATTTTGTCGCCCCATTTTTTGTAAACTTTAATCTTCTATAAATGAACAAAATAAGACAAATATTATCCTTTGTTGTTTTTACCTCTTTAACTTTTGCTCAAACAACTGGTAAAATTTCAGGCATCGTAAAAGATGCAGCTACAAATGAACCTTTAATAGCTGCCAACGTCATAGTGCAAAACACAGCCTTTGGTGCTGCAACAGACTTAGACGGTTCATATTATATTATAAATATTAAGCCGGGCACCTACACTCTTGTTGTAGATATGATAGGCTACAAACAATTAAGGCTCGAGAATGTAAGAGTTTCTGTTAACAGAACTACTACTATTGACGCAAATTTAGAACCAACTGTGATACAAGGCGAAACAGTTGTTGTCGAAGTTGATGCTATCACAACCAAGAAAGACCAAACTTCTACCATTAAAAATATTTCTTCCGATCAAATGCAAAAACTACCTATTGAGGATATTGGTGCAGTAGTTGGAATGCAAGCAGGGGTAGTGAATGGTAATTTTAGAGGTGGTAGAAATACTGAAGTTACTTACTTAATTGATGGAGTTCAGGTTGATGAAGTATTCGGTGGTTCTTCATCTACTATTCAACTAGAGCCTGAAGCAGTAGAAGATTTAGAAGTTATCACTGGCACATTCAATGCTGAGTATGGAAGAGCAATGAGTGGCGTAGTAAATGCAATCACCAAAGATGGTTCAAATAAATTCGAAGGTTCATTTTCCTCGGGATTTTCTGAATACGTCACAGATAATTCTGATATTTTTGTTGGATTAGATAAAATCATATTGAACAGAAATCAAGATTACAAATTTCAATTAAGTGGACCTATCCTTAAAGACAGAATCCATTTCTTCTTCAATGTAAGGGACCAAGTCAATAGGAACCATTTAAATGGAATAAGAAGATTCAATGTTACGGATCAAAGTAATTACTATAGCGATGATCCATTATCCTGGGTCACCCAAAACACAGGTGATTCATCTTATGTTAGTATGAATCGTTATTATGGAACTACCATCCTAGGAAAACTTTCGTTCCATTTATTTGATAAAATCCGTTTTGCTACCATGTTATCAATCGATCAGGATGAAGGACATGGCTATAATCATGCTTTTAAATATAATCCAGACGGTATGGGTGCTGGTTATGGTAAAACCAATTTTTTCACTTTCCAATGGAATCACTTGCTCACCAATAAAATGTTCTATGATCTGAAGGTGTCTAGTACGAAAAATTATTCAGGTGGTTATCTTTATGAAAATCCCCTAGATAGTAATTATGTTCATGATAAATATCTTGAAAGTTTTGGACCAGGCTTTTTTACTGGAGGTCAGGAAAAAAACCACGAAGAGAGAACTGTAGATAACTTTAACTTGAAATTTGATTTTAATTGGCAAGTTAATAAAAATCATAGTGTTAAAACTGGTTTTAATATGACCAATTATCAAATTGACAATGCTTGGCATCAGGTAAGAAACGAATATTTTGGAACTGCTGAAGAGGCAACACTTTATGCACCTAAGATATTTGGTGACTCAACTTTATATGGCGATGTCTACGAAGTTGCTCCAAAAGAGATGGCTTTTTATATACAGGACAAAATGGAGTTTAACGCAATGGTAATTAATTTTGGCTTACGTTATGACCGTTTTGATCCCAATACAAAGCTACCTTCCGATCGTAGAAACCCGGCAAACCAATTAAGTTTGCCTGATTCGATGATGTCTAGTTACCCAAATGCTGAGCCTCAAGTGCAAATTAGCCCTAGGTTTGGTCTAGCTTATCAACTTGGCAATGCAGCAGTTTTACATTTTAGTTATGGACATTTCTTTCAAATGCCCTCCATGTATTCATTATATCAAAACAATTCATTTTTAATAGCTCCCAATGATTATTCAACCACGATGGGTAATTCAGAATTAAAAGCAGAAAAGACGGTGACCTATGAGCTTGGGCTATGGCAAGAATTGGCTCCTGGTACCGGTTTAGAAGTTTCGTTGTTTTATAGGGATATTTATAATTTGCTGAGCACCAAAGTTATAAGCACTTACAATCAAATTGAGTATGGACTTTATAGTAATAAGGATTATGGTAATGCAAGGGGCTTAGAAGTCAAACTTGACGCTCATTCTGGACCAATTTCAGCTTGGGTCAATTACACACTACAGTATACAAAAGGCAATGCTGACAATCCTCAACAAACTTTTTCAAGATCTGGTGCTAGCATGGATCCAGTTAATAGGTTTATCCCTATGAGCTGGGATCAAAGACATACCTTTAATGCTACTTTAGCGTACAATGTGGGCGCATTTGGAGGATCTATAACTGGTTATTACAATTCAGGATCTCCTTATACTTTTTCCCCAATCGAGGAAAGTAGACTTTCTAGAATCAACCTTTACCCAAATAACGATTACAGGCCAGCTAAGTTTTCTGCTGATTTAATGACATATTATAATTTACCGATATATAAAGATTATGTACTAAACATGCGTCTTGCAGTTTATAATCTTTTCGATAGATTAAATGAGGAGTCTGTAAACTCACAAACTGGTCGTGCATATACCGCAGTTATCAAAGATACTGATCTTGCTGGCCATAGAAGCAATTTTAATGATTATTTAGATAGAGTTCAAAATCCCTCCATGTATTCTACTCCCCGATTGGTCAAGTTTTCATTAGGAATGAATTTTTGATTAAAATTTTTAATATTTTATTTTTCTTTTTCAGCATCACTTTGTTGTTTGGACAAGGGAGGGTTTATGAAGGACCTGAAGATCCCGCTGGTGATATCGCTGCTGAGCGCGAAGGATATATGACCGGTAATAGAGTATTTCTTTATTTTAGGAATACTACTGAACTTTCAGATTGGCCTAAATCCAATGTTTCAAGATGGCCCAACAATTTAAATGGTTTAAAAATGGTTGATGGTATAGGGTTGTTGATTGGCGCAAAAGTTTATATCAAGGATGATCCTAACAATTTAATTGATAGTGAAGTAATAACTGATACTACAGTCATATCAGCCGGAAAAAATCTTCATGAACTTTATTATCTTCAAACTAGCTATCGAGAAGAAATGGACGTTGACCCTACAGGCACAGTTGAATATGGATTATACCCTGTATTTGGCTACTTTAACGAAACTGGCGAATACCCTGCTATGAGCAACCGTCCAAACTCATGGCCATTAAATGGATGGCCTTCTGTTGGAAATCAAACCAAATGGCAAGGTGAATGGGATGGTCGTTTTGGAAGAGGCGTAATATATGCAGACATGGAAACATACTTTGTTGCAAACGATGCTCAAGATCAAGAATATCTTGAATTAGGAGATAGGGTTAGATACTATCCTCGTCAAGGAAAGACTATTGGCGATCTTAAAGATAATGTAACTATAGGCAAAGGCAAACCATGGGGTGGGCTCGGAATTCGTGTGGAAGCACGTGGATTTCAATGGAATAATCCTCAGGCGCGTGATGCTATCTTTTGGGAATACAACATTGCAAATATTTCAGACTATGATTTAACTGAAGTGGCGTTTGGTTATTGGGCAGACAATGCGATTGGCAATGATGGAAATGATGAACTCGCTTTTTTTGATACCAAGTTAGATATGTCCTATTCTTGGGATATTAATGGAATCGGTGCGGGGGGATTGCCAACTGGAACCATGGGTTTTGCATATTTAGAGAGTCCAGGAGTACCCTACGATGGTATTGATAATGATCAAGATGGTTTAGTTGATGAGAAGCGTGACAATATTGCTGTTAATAAAATTGGACCCTCTGAAGGAATTAGTAATTTGCAGGACTTCTTGTCATTTTATAAACTTGAAGAAAGTGACTTGAAAGAGCATTGGGATGCAGACGAAGATCAAGACTGGGAAGATGGTGAAGATCTTAATGGCGATGGAATATACCAACCATCGGAATACTTTGGTGACGATATTGGCTTAGATGGTGTTGGTCCAGGTGAGTTGAATTATACCGGTCCTGACGAAGGTGAAGGAAACCATAAACCTGATTATAAAGAAGGGGTTGGTTCTGAGCCAAATTTTGCGGAGACAGATGTTTCAGAATCTGACATGATAGGTTTAACAGCGTTTCGCTTGTTCCCTGTTCCCAGTCATGCCTCGTCAAGCGATACATGGTGGTTTAAAAATGATGAAGCCATGTGGCAGCTTATTGGTGAAAGAGTGCTAGAGGTATATATTGATAATATTTCTAACCTGATTGAAGTATTTGCATCAGGCCCGTTCCCTCTTTATCGTGGCCAAACCGAAAGAATTTCTATGGCAGAGTTACATTCTTTTGACCCATTGGAAGGATTGAATTCCAGCGAACATACCGCGCCCTCTTTATATCAGTTGAAATCCATTGTTCAGGTCATTTACGAGAAGGACTACAGATTTGCTCAACCTCCTAAAATGCCTACTTTGTCTGCAACCCCAGGTGATGGTAAAGTGGTATTGTCATGGGATAATATCTCTGACACCAAAACAAGAGACCCTTTCTTAGGAAATGTTAATGATTTTGAGGGTTATAAGCTATTTAGAGCAACAGATAAATACTTTTCTGATGCTGAGGTCATAACTGATGGCTATGGTACACCCACATTTATGAAGCCGATCTTTCAATGCGATATTAAAGATGGTCGCTATGGCTTTACCGACTTTGGCCTAATTAATGGTGTAGCATATAACTTGGGTACTGATAACGGATTAACCCATGTTTTCGTAGACAATTCAGTTGTGAATGGTCGTACTTATTACTACGGTTTAGTTGCTTACGATTATGGTGCTCCCAATATCGGCCCAGGCATAGCTCCATCAGAGAACAATGTTGTTATAGAGCTCGATGAAGCCGAGGACGTAAGGTCTATAGGTAAAAATGTTGCTATTGTAACTCCTACAAAGCCAGCCGCAGGTTATCGCTCACCTGAACTAACCGTTGATGAAAACAATTTAACTGGTGGAGGCACTGTTGAACCGATGATTTTGGCCCAATCAAGTCTTTTTTCCGATAATCAGTACAGTGTTGTATTTGGTGTTGATACGATCGATACAATTCCTAATTATGAATCTGGAATTCGTTATTCAACCAGTGAAATAAATGTTTATAATGTAACATCCGGTAATTTGATCTATAGTGAATCTCCAGTAAAGTTCACTGGTAGCAATTTAGTTGAAAATGATTCTATCGGTTTTTGGTACTTGAATGATGAATTACCAGTTGAAACTGATATTTTTGATGGTTTACAGTTAATTATCAACCAACCATTCATATCACCTGCCTACGATTATGTTAATTCTGGATGGGTGCAAGGTTCAGGGATAATGCGTGTATTGCCATCACTTAGTGAATCAGCCTATATGCCGTGGGATTATGATATCATGTTTACTTTCGATCAAACAGCATATAACACGCAATCAATCAGTAAATCTGGTATAAAAGATGAATTAAATCAGCAAATACCATTTAATCAATTGCTCCTCGGTCAATCATTTAATTTTCAAGTTAAAAATAACCTAATCACTAGAGATGATGGATCCTATGAAATGATGGACCTAGTGGTCCATGATGTGGATGAAAGTGGCGACTTTGACTCTTCTGTAGACCGCATCTTAGTTGGAGGACTAACCTCTGATAAGAAATGGGCTGGTACTGTGTTTGTAATTGATCTTACACTCGCTTCAACTGCCACTTACCCAAAAGCTGATGATGTATTTAGAGTAAAGTTCAAAAGACCATTTTTTACAAATGATAACTTTAAGTTCACAGTAAAAACATTTGATGATTTAAATGCTGATTCACTTCAAAATAAGATGAAAGATATTAAAGTTGTTCCAAATCCTTATGTTGCGTCAAATGTAATGGAGCCTGCGGTTTCAAATCAGTTTCTAAATCAAAGACGGCGATTGCTTTTCACAAATATTCCAGCGCAGTCAGTCATATCTATTTATACCGTAAGTGGTGTTTTTGTTGATGAGATTAATGTTAATAATTCACCAGAGAGAGGGTCAATTCATTGGGATATGTTAACTCGTGAAGGTTTAGAAATTGCAGCAGGAATGTATATTTATCATGTTAAGTCCTCCGTTACGGGCGATGAAAAACTAGGAAAATTTGCAGTAATAAAATGAAACGAATTTACTTAACAATCAGCCTCTTAACATGCCTTTCCTCCGCATTTTCTCAAACTATTAATCGTTATGGGTCAACTTCAGCAAACTTTTTAGAAATTGGAATTGGAAGCGCCAATACAGCAATGGGAGATGCTGGAGTAACATTTGCTCAAGGTCCTTCATCGGTTTATTGGAATCCTGCCGCATTAGCATTTGTTAATAAGAATGAAACATCGTTTATGCTTCAACCATGGATTTTAGATATCAATATGATGTATTTTGGTGCATCCATATATTTAAACAGGATCGGTACCTTTGCGCTTAGCATTACTCAAATGGGATATGGTGATATGGATGTTACTACCATGGCACAACAAGACGGAACAGGTGAAAAATTTACCGCTAATGAATTCAGTGCTGGTGTTACCTTTTCTAGAAAAATAGTTGAATCATTTTCATTTGGTGCAACGGCTAAATTGGTTTCATCTAAAATCTGGCACTCTTCTGCAACAGCTTTTGCGTTGGACTTAGGTTCAATTGTCAACACCAGTTTTTTATCTCCAACAGGTGAAGCAGATGATGGTTTAAGAATAGGAATGAGTATTTCTAATTATGGAACCAGATTGCAGTATGATGGCATTGATCTTTTAAACCCAATTGATATTGCGCCTTTTGAGGATGGTAATTTTGCTGACGTACCTGGGCAGTTCAGGCCTGGTCAATGGGAACTTCCTCTTTTTTTTAGAATAGGTATAGGCCTTAAACCAATACTTACCGACATGCATAGAATAATTTTAGCAATTGATGCAGTTCACCCTAACAATAATTCTGAATATGTGAATATTGGTACGCAATACGAATTGAAACTTGCAGGTCAAGGTAGTTTTTATGTCCGAGGAGGTTACAAATCTCTTTTTATGGTTGATTCACAATTTGGAATGACTTTAGGTGGGGGATTAAAAATAAACTTGATGAACAATCAATATATCCAGCTTGATTATTCGCATCGCACTATGGGAGTTTTTGGCGACTTAAGTTCTTATACGGTCAGTTTTAGTTTTTAGACGTTCATAACCGATGATCCGGTTTTTAATCCTTTTTTATTTATTTATTAGTTGCGAAAACCGCAGTAACATATCAGAAGATCTATCAATTCTTGCAAAAGTTGGAAACAGAACTATAACTAAAAGAGATTTTTTGAACAGAGCTGAATATACCATTCGGCCTATTTTTTGTAAGGGAAATTTATACTATCATAAAAAAATTATTTTAAATAATCTTATTGCTGAAAAACTATTAGCACTTGAATCTGAAAAAATCAGAGCATCAAAGAACATTGTATCGTTGGATAGTTATTTAAAAGGAAGAAAAGAACAAGCAATGAGACAAGTGCTTTATTATAAACATGCCTTTTCAAAAGTAGAATTAACTGATGATGAAATTCAGCATTATTATAAAATGGCGGGTAGAACCTATGAAGTAAACTATTTCTCATTTCCAGGAGGTGCATTTAGTGATTCTGTGGCAAGTGCAATTGATAGAGGATTAGAGATCGATAAAATATATCAATACGCCTTTAAGGGCAGTATCCCCGAAAGAGAAGTTAATTGGATTGATTCAAATGATGATACGATAGATAATTTATTATTCTCTGGTAATGATGTTTCAGTTAATCAAGTCTTTGGACCGATCAAGCTTAATGATGGATCATCATTTGTTATGAGAATAAATGGATGGAAGGATAATGTTGATATTACTAAAAAATCCATTGAAGATCGAATTGAATCAGTCTCTAGAACCTTGAAAGAACGAAAAGCACTCAGTTTGTATTCAGAATATGTAAGTGATGTAATGAAAGGAAAATCTTTACTATTGGAGGATAAAGTTTTTCCTAAATACGCTGAGTCTTTGGCCAAAAGATATTTCACCTCTGAAAAGGAAAGAGAATCAGCTGTTTCAAAGGCGCTTTTTGAGGATTCGGAAATATTGCAAATTGATAAACTAGAACCTTTAAGAGAAGATTTTAAAAAATTGCCATTATTTAGTATTAATCAAAAAAAATGGACAATAAAAGAGTTTGAGGAGTCTATACTTTCTCATCCATTGGTTTTTAGAAAAAGAAAGATGTCCTCACAGGAATTTCCAAGTCAATTAAAATTAGCAATAATCGATTTTGTTCAAGATTACTATCTAACACAAAAAGCATATGAAATGAAACTTGATGAGGATAACTCCATTATTTTAAATGAGCAATTGTGGTCAGATAGTTTTTATGCGTTTCAATATGCCGCATTAAAAATAAGCGAATTAGAATCCTCGGATAATATTCATGAAAAACTCAAACCATTCATCGATGAATTACAAATAAAACACAGTTCTTTGATTAAAATAGATATGGATATGTTTGAGGAAATTTCAATTTCAAATGTTGATATGTTTGCAACTCAAAGCAATGTACCTTATCCGGTCATCGTTCCAAGTTTTCCTGCTTTCACAGACGACAGCTATATTGATTATGGTTCAAAAATTTCTCGCCAATGATTAACAAATTAAACTCTACATTTGCAGTATGCCTCTTCTTTATTGCTTGCTCTGAAGAAGAAGTAGTTAGCCAAAATAATGAAACAAATGACTGGGAAATAGAAGGTTGGAATATAGTATGGCAAGATGAGTTTGATCAAGATTCTTTAGACTTAACAAAATGGTCTCACGAGACAGGGGGGCACGGATGGGGCAATAATGAATTGCAATATTATACTGATTCAGACTCCAACTCATATGTTGAAAATGGAAATCTTGTTTTAAAAGCCGAGGTAGTTCCTCAAGGCATTGGATCATCTAGAGGATTGCGATATTACAGTTCTGCAAGACTCAGAACTTATGGTAAAGGTGATTGGAAATATGGAAGAATTGAAGTGAAAGCTAAAGTGGCAAGCGGGCAAGGAATTTGGCCCGCAATTTGGATGCTACCTACAGATTGGCTTTTTGGTGGGTGGCCATCTAGTGGTGAGATT
>CENX01006842.1_pt1 | contig 37056 bp, 37 predicted proteins | sample 361321 | NCBI WGS metagenome assembly CENX01 (sample SAMEA2619678, study PRJEB7988) | marine metagenome | isolation source: saline water (ENVO:00002010), including | reverse complement strand
GTGGTGGGACAAAGCACAATAACAGGAGCCTTTTGAAGAACAGCAATAAAAGCAGCCCTCATCGCTACTTCTGTTTTTCCAAAGCCAACATCACCACACAACAGCCTGTCCATTGGGGCTGGAGAAGAAAAATCTTCATATATATCAGAGTATGACGCGGCCTGATCTTTGGTGTCAATAAAGTTAAAAGACGAAACAAAATCACGCAACAAATCATCATCAATTTTAGGCCTAGATACAACAGAGGAAGACCTAGATAAATATTGGTCGTAGAGACCCTTAACAAAAAAAGCAACCTTTGAAGAGACGCCGTCTCTTTTTCTTGCCCAAACACCCTTTTTAGAAATAGATGAAACACTAACACCCGGAGAATCAGCACCTGCAAAATGGCTAATTAAATTCATTTGTGAAACATCAACAGAAATATTGCCATCCAAGTATCCAACCTGCAAACACGAATCAGAATCAGATTCAGTTAGAATGTTTTTTAGGACACCAACCCCAAAATCTTCATGCACAACAAAGTCTCCAACACGCATATCAACAAGAGGGGTAGATCCAGCATCAAAACCAGCAACGTCAACAGCCCTATCTATACCAGAAAAGCGAGAAGGGGCATACAGCGCATCTCCTAAAAAAACACCAAAACCTGAGAGAGAATCGTCATAAACAGGAGAGCCCGAAAAAGAATTATATCTTTCATAGTTACATAGACTTAGTGGCAACAAATTGTCGTTTTTATGGTTCCAAATAAAAGACGATCCATTGAAACAAAAAACATCTAAATTAGAAAGGAAGGCTAGAGACTTGTTTTGTTTGCCAGCTAAACTAACCAAAAAAGAAGAACGCCTTATTGAACGCGTTGTGAGCTGAGATTGAACATCAAAAAAATAGAGCTCAGCATCTTCAAACGAAAAATCAACCCTAACCGGGAAAGGCCTCTCTTTAGGAAAAAAATCAACAACGGAGCCCCTGGCCGCAAACTCACCGGCCGCAGACACAACATCAGAACGACCATAACCCCCACGCTCAAGAGCCCTCAAAAGAGAGGCCCTATCACAAGAAGAGTCAACAAAAAATGATTCAGAGGAAGCAAAAACTGAAACAGCGCCACAATTATAGGTTGAACGATCAACCAACACAACCTCACCCTTTTCCCCTGAAAAAGAAAAAGTGTTTTTGTATTTATCAAGGGCAGAGCTAAAACCAACAAGGCCATCATCCTCCCTGTTTGTAAAAACAACAAAATCCGAAGAAAGGCTTTTAAAAAGAAAACTAAAAACAGATTTAAAAACATGGTCGTCAACAACCAAACAAGATGGCTGGTCTCGAACCAAAAGAAGCGGCAAAAGATCAACCTCATCAACCAAAAAGCCGCCATACTGGGGGCCACAAAGAAGACCCTTTAGCTTATTAGAAAATGTTTCACGTGAAACACTCATTTTCTTTTATATAGATAAAAAGATAAAATAGAGATGTCAGACTGCCTTACTCCGTCTATGCGCGCTGCTTGAGCTAAACTTTCAGGTTTTATTGCACAAAGCTTTTCTATTGATTCACTGCTCATGTTTTTAACTTTTGTGTAATCAAAAGACGGGTCAATCCTTAGCCTTTCTAGCTTTTTAATTGAATCAATTTTTTTTGATTGAATTTCAATATATCCCTCGTACATAGATTCGCTTTCTACGGCAAATAAAACTTTTTTAGAGAACCCCCCGGAGAACTCCTTGCTATGAATCGGGTTAAGGTTTTTGTCCGGCCTTTTTATTAGATTCCACTTAGAAGTTTTTTTATTAGAGATTATTGTGTGTTCGCTTTTTAATTTATGTTTACACTCATTATATTCATATAAATAATTATTAAATATTTCTACATGTGGTTTAGTTAGTAGTCCATAGTCAATTCCTTTTTGAGACAATCTAATATCTGCATTGTCTTGTCTGAGCGCAAGGCGGTGTTCTGCGCGAGAAGTAAACATTCTATAGGGTTCTTTAATGTCTTTCGTTATAAGGTCATCAATTAAAACACCAATGTAGCCCTCTGATCTTGAAATTATAAAAGGTGGCTCATTAAGTACTGATTGTGCGGCATTTATGCCAGCCATTAATCCTTGTGCTGCTGCCTCTTCGTACCCCGAAGTTCCGTTCATTTGTCCAGCCAAAAACAAACCTGATATGTTTTTTGATTCTAAACTAGAGCTTAGTTGGTATGTTGGGAAGTAGTCATATTCAATAGCATAGCCAGGGCGAACAAGCTCACACTCCTCAAGCCCAACGATGGTCCTTAGAGCTTTTATTTGAACATCTTCTGGCATACTTGTAGAAAATCCGTTAATATATATTTGCTTAGACCTGTCCCACTCTGGCTCTAGAAACAGCTGATGGGAGGGGTTGTTAGAAAAACGAACAACCTTATCCTCTACACTAGGGCAGTACCTTGGACCAGTAGCATCAATTTTTCCTGAATACATTGGTGAGCTTTTTAGATTATCCTTTAATACCCTATGGGTCTCGCTATTGGTGTGTGCAACATAGCAAGGCGTGTTTGGAATTTTCATATTGGCACCGGTCTTTATGGAGAAAAAATTAACATCTTTGTCTCCACCTGCAAGTTCAAGCCTATCCCATTTTATTGAAGAACTTAGTAGCCTAGGAGGTGTTCCGGTTTTTAGTCTATGGGTTTTAAAGCCGAGCTTTAAAAGAGACTCGGTTAACCCTATTGAGGGTTTTTCTCCAAACCTTCCAGCCGAATATGATGTTGATCCAATATGTATTTTTCCGTCAAGAAACGTGCCGGCAGTAATAATTAAAGTCTTTAGAGTAACGCTTTCTCCGGTATCATAAACACAACCTACAATCTTACCATTATTAACAATGATATCAACAACATTTTTATTAACAACTTTTATGTATTTGTTCTTTTTAACAGCTCTCTGTATATACTTAGAATATTTAATTTTATCAACTTGCGCGCGCGGAGACCATACAGCCCTACCCTTAGACTTATTTAATGTTTTAAATTGAATAGAGGTTTGGTCCGCAGCTTCGCCCATTATTCCACCAAGAGCGTCAATTTCACGAACAAGGTGGCCCTTTGCAAGGCCGCCAATGGCGGGATTGCAAGACATCCTTCCAATAGAGTCCACATCCATTGTTGCCAATAGGACATTAACCTTCTTTCTTGATATAGCTAAAGCAGCTTCAACCCCAGCGTGTCCACCACCAACCACTAATATTTCTGCCTGGTTCATTCTTATTTTCCTACACAAAAGCTTGAAAAAATATTATTAATGATTTCCTCTCGACCAATAGGGTTTACAATCTCATCTACATCATCAACTATTTTCTTAATATATTCTGAAATAATATCCAAAGCAACGGTTCCACCCAGTTGTTTTTTCACGGATCCAACATTTTTTAGAAGCCTGGACAACACTTCTTGCTGTCGATCATTGATATAGTATTCTGCATTAATACTCTTGCTTGAAGTTATTTGAATAATTTTTGTTGATAATTCTGTTAATAAGCTTTTAAACCCCAAACCATCTACAGAAGAGATCAGAAGGTCATACCCAGCGCATTTATTTATATCACACTTAGATAGTACTGTTATCATTTTTTTTTCAACCATCAACTCCGAAAACAACGACAAGTCTTCTTTGTTTTCGCCAAGACAAATTAAAATATCAGCCTTGTCGACCTCCTTTTTGGTTTTATTAATACCCAGCGCCTCTATTTGATCACTTGTATTTCTATATCCAGCAGTGTCAATTAGCTTAATAGAATGGCCACCCATTTCAAGAGAAGCCTCTATAACATCTCTTGTTGTTCCTGAAACGCTTGATACAATTGATCTGTCATAGCCCAATAAAGAATTAAACAAGGTTGACTTACCAACATTTGGTCTTCCAAAAAAAGCTACGCGAATTCCCCTTTCAACAACTTTTGAATAAAGGTTGCAGGAAAGGACACCATTCAAAAGCCCCTCTATTTCTATAAGCATATCATTTATTTGCATCAAAATAGACTCACTGTCTTCATTCTCATCTACGTCAAGTCCGTATTCGCAAAAAGAAGAGGTTGTAATGATTTTCGTTTTAATTTCCTTTATTTTTCGAGACAACTGTCCATCTATATTCTCCATTGATTTGTTAGCATGAACATTTGTTTGACTTTTAATTAGACTATTTATTGACTCCGCCTGTATTACATCAATTTTTCCATTGTAATATGCCCTGAAAGAGAATTCTCCCGGAAGAGCATGTCGGATTTCTTTTATTTTCGAAAGCCCTCTTATAATTTTTTTTGCTATAAAATCACCACCGTGACAATTTATTTCTATCACATCCTCTCCAGTAAACGATTTAGGCCCTTTAAAAAAAGATATCATTGCATCGTCTACCTTCTCATCTTTGATATATATACTTTTAAATAATATTGAATTTGGCCTTGGGCGACCCTTTTCTTTAACTATTTTTCTATACAAACCTCCAAGAGAGGCGCCTGAAATCCTAATTATGTTTATTGCCCCATATCCTTCAGCAGTACACTGAGCAACAATTATATTCTCTGTGTTTAAATAGTTCATAAAAAGAGGCTATTTACTATTTTTAATTGATAGTTGCTGTTGGTATGAGAGAAAGTTGAATATTGTATAATAAAGAGTTAGGCCAGAAGGGAAACTATTAAAAATAAGTATGAAGAAAAAATTCATAAAATACATAAAAGTTTTTTGCGTATCATCAGTAGCCTGCATTGTTATTTTCATAGTTAAAAACATGCTTATTCCCATTAATATTGGCAAGATTGCTACAGCACCACCATATAACGGTATTTCAAAAGGAAGAGCAAAAAGATAGTCCGGTTGAGAAAGGTCAGAAATCCAACCAAAGAAAGAGGCACCTCTAAATTCTATGGTTGACCTAAAAACTATAAAAAATGACATTAAGATTGGCCACTGAATCAGCATAGGAAGACAACCCGATACAGGATTAACCCCATGCTCTTTCCAAAGCTTACCCATTTCCTGTTGAAGCCGCTGAGGATCATTTTTATACTTCTCTTGTACTTTTTTCTGGAGTGGGGCAACCACCTTCATTTTAGCTGAAGACTCATAGCTTTTTCTTGTAAGCGGGCCCGTAATAATTCGCATCAACAGGGCGATTATAATTAATACAAAACCATAGTTTATCCCAAAAGAATTATGAATAGTTTTAACGGTCCATAAAACAGCGCGACTAAAAGGCTGAATAATGGACCAGCCAAAATTCATTATAGAAGCAACGCTTTTGTCTTCTCCAAGCAAATCTATTCTATCAACATCAAGAGGCCCTAAATAGGTTTTAACATTAAGCTTTCCGCGGGACGGATATCCACCCATACTAGCGGAATAAACAGGAAGAATATCATCATCACCCCGAAACAAAAAATTTTCTGATGAAAGGGAAGCGTAATTAGACTTTTTATCTGCAAGCATGACCATTCCAAAAAACTTTGTTCTAATTGCCACCCAATCTGTTTTTTCATTAAAAACTTCTTTAGGTAGGCCTACCTGTGAGCTCTGGGTTATTGACTCTAAGCTCTCATTTTGATAGGCATATGCACTAGAGTAGCTTAGCTCGTCAGATGAATATGATAATGAACTATTAATACTTGGCTCAGATGGAAAGATGCCAGAAGTCCAGGCAACTTCAACTTCATCAGCGCTTTTAAAATCATAGTCAAACAAATGATTAATTGAAAAGGAATCACCGTCCACTATCAACGTTTTTTGAACTCCGTTTGACTCATAATAAATTTCTTTAACTTCGCCAACACCAACCTCAAGTACGCCGTTTATTATATCAAGAGAAGCTTTTCTGGAAAACGCCTGATTATGCTTTTTAAAAACCCCCTCATCTTTGATGGATAAGCAGGGAGCGCAATAGTCTGAGGCGCGCCTAACGTCGTGAAGCAAAACAACATTGTTAGTTTTTGAATAAACGCCTAAAGAGTCATAGCCACCAACATATCGCTGTGTTTGATTTTTTTTCTCGAGAATTTTATAATAAACCACCGAACCTCCACCGTGGTTGGAAATATTAGCTTTATACAGTGGTGTTATAATTGTTAAAATTTCAGATGCACCTGTAGAGTAAAGGGAGTTTTTTTCGGGAACAACGGGAGGAGCGTTATAGGCGTCTAACTGAGACCCTTCTTGGCTTGTAGTTTGAGCGCCGGCACCACTATCATATTCCTCTTCTGGAATCACACCAACCATTTCCATATACTGAGGAATCAACATAAAAATTCCAAAAATTAAAATTGCTGCTAATATATTTCTTTGAGTAGACATGGCCTAATTTACACCCAGACTCTTTACCCAGGATTCAATAGAATCATTAATTGTATTAAAGTTGAAATTAATATGTTTCGGCCTAACAACAACGCCTACTGTAGGAAGTTTTCCGCTTTTTTGAATTGTCGATATTGCATGGCGACAGCGCTTTTTGAATTTATTTCTGGATACGGCGGAGCCAAGCTTTCTTGGTATAATAAAACCCAAATATAGTTCGTCACATTTTCTTGACATGAACGAAATTTGATTTTTTGAATAAAAATCAGGAGAAAGAGTAATATGGCTAAATATTCTATGATCAATAGAAAAAGACATTAAGCAGACAAAGACTTTCTACCCTTGCGTCTTCTTCTTGCTAAAACTGCGCGCCCAGCCTTACTAGCCATCCTAGATCTGAAGCCATGCTTGTTTTTACGTTTTCTATTACTTAGTTTAATTGTTACTTTCATTTTTTTACCTCATATATCAAAAGGAGTAGAATATAATATTTAATTCATATAAATAAAAAAAGATTTTAACTATTCTATTTTTCTGAACGAACTACCGTTTTAATGCCACCCCTAGGATGAAAATCACCTGTAATATCTATTTTTTTTGGTTTACAGGCTTTAATTATGTCATCCATAATTTTATTTGTCACATGTTCATGAAAAATACCAATATCTCTAAACTTGACAATATATAGCTTTAACGATTTTAGCTCAACAATATATTTATCAGGAACATAATTAATTGTAATAGTGCCGAAATCTGGAAGAGCAGTCTTTGGGCAAACACAATTAAACTCAGGGATTGAAACGTTAATAATATAGTCCCTGTCAGAATAATCGTTATTTACCACTTCAAGGTCTTCATATGTTGGATTGTTACTTTTAGTGTTTTCCATGACAATATATTAAATAGAAAAAAGGAATAAAAGGAAACAAAAAAGGCACCCCAAAGAGTGCCTTTAAACTACCAGCCCTTTTTAGGGGGACGAATTTTTCTTCTACGACGATGCCGACGTTTTCTGTCCAACGTATCTTCATCATCAAGCTGATTGTCGCTAAACTCTTGGTTGCTTAAAAGAGAGCCCTGGCCATACCAGCTAACAGTTGCGTTTAAATTCATAGGGCTTGCAGACCAAAGAAAGGAAGCAAACACAGCACCAAACACTATATATGTAATTTTTTTCATAAATTTTACCTCTACCAAAATATATTCATAATTAAGACTATTGTCAAGTACAATAAAAATAACAAGCGAAATGAGCGACTAGAACCTACACATCCTTATTTTTCCATTCGAGAGGAGTAATATTATCACAGATTATTTCTTTTTTATTTTGTCTAATATTGTTTTTATCAACCCACGTTTGACTGTGAATACGACCCTCTAAATATAGAAACTGGCCCTTTACAACATATTGTTTTACAAAATCTGCCAATTTGTTCCAAGCAACAATATTGTGCCACTCAGTGTGCTCTTTTTTATTTTTATCAGCATCCATCCACACCTCATTTGTGGCAAGTGAAAAAGTTGCTACGGAGTGACCACTTGTTGTATAGTTTAAATCTGGATCTTTACCCACATGGCCAACGAGGATAACTTTATTTATGCTATTATTAGACATCGTAAAGTAAAACTATGATTTTTTTATTGGAATTTCAATTAAAAAAGAGGTGCCACTATCGGTTGATGTCATTGACAGATTACCCAAATGAGAATCAACAATTTTTTTACATATTGTCAATCCCAACCCAAAACCACTAATTGTGTTTTTATTATTTTGTGATCTAAAAAATGGTTTAAAAATACTATTTAAATCAGAGGGCTGTATTTTATTGCCATAATTAGTTATTTTAAAAACAACCATTTGTTGTTTTTGAAGGACTTCAATTTTAACCTTTTGTTTAGGGTCACCATATTTTAGTGCATTGTCAATCAGGTTTCTAAGCGCAATAATTAGCTTAGTTTCATCTACCCAAAGCTCTAGGTTGGGAACTGTATTATTAATATCAAACCGTTTCAAGTCTACATTTATAAGGTCTAATATTTTTGTAATTAGATTCTTTGTTTTTATGTTTTCATATTGCACATTTGTATAAGGAAGAGAAAGCTTGTCCGAATAGAGAAGGTTTGAAATCATACCCTCTAAAAAAACAACCTCGTCCACCAGCTTTTTTTTATTTTTATGTTCGGGCAGCATTTCAGTTAACAATCTAATTCTCGCCAAGGGTGAGCGTAGCTCATGACTAACATCAAGAAGAAGTTGTTGTTTTTGATTTAGCAATGTCTTTATATCAGCAATCATCTTATTTATTGACATAGAAAGGTCTGCCAATTCATCATTACCTTTAATTGTAATTTTTGAATTCATATCGCCTGCCGCTAAAAGAGAAATTCTTTTTTTCATAAGTTTTACCGGCCTTAAAAACTTTGTTATAAATAAATTAAAAATTATCATAAAAAAAATTGAAACCATAAGCGGAGGCAAATAATTAGTGTATTCAGATCCGACGCTTTGATTTATAGATATAAACACATGAAAAGAGTCTTTTTTAACATATGTTAAAAACTCATCGTTATCTGTTGAGCCATGAGAAACAAACAGCGGATTTTTAATAAAATGAATTTTTTCTAAATCATCACTATCTGCGTAGGATAAATATCCATCTGGGTATACCGGCTTAGGATAATACCAAACAAGCGAAGAGTCTTGGCCGTAAAATGTTACATTTAGTCTTAGATTATTAATATCTTTTTTTATATTTAAAGAGTCACTGGGAAACTCCCAGTCATCAAGCAGGTCTCCATAAAAATAAAGCTCTTGAGCATCAAACACAGTATCTAGGTCTGTATAATAATACTCAACAACATAGAAAACAACAGCGCTGAGAACAAAAAAGAATAACGCTACAAGCAATCCTATTTTATAAAAAAGGTATCCTGTAAACTTTTTAATCACTACTTGCTAATTTTAGATGCTATAAAAATATATCCAACACCATGAACAGTTTTTATGAACCGGGTTCTTTCAGGTGTTTCACCGAGCTTAGATCGAAGCCTGCTAACTAGAACATCAATAGACCTATCAAAAGATTGCCATTGAATTCCGCGCAAATTTTCAACCAAAAATTCCCGATCAAGAGTTTCGCCCGCATGTTCCGCTATTAAGACCAGGGCTTCAAACTCAGTTGTGGAAAGATGTATAGGCTGGCCATCCAAAAGAACCTCCTGCTTCATCTTATCAATATATAACCCTTCAAACTCTAATATATCAATTAAAGAAGATGGCTCATTGACACGCCTTAAAATAGAATTTATTCTTGCCAATAACTCTCTGGGCTCAAAAGGCTTTGGCATATAGTCATCAGCACCCAAATCTAAACCGACAACACGATCAGAAATTTCTCCACGAGCGGTTAGCATTATAACAGGAGTTTCATGCTCCTTTCTTATGGTTCTCAAAACCTGAAATCCATCCATTTCTGGTAGAGTAATATCTAATATTATTAAATCTGGTACATATTTATCAACAACCTCGAGAGCCTTAATTGATTCGTGTAATGATTTTGTTTGAAATTTGTTTTCTGCAAGAAACTCTTCTAACAGATCGGTTAATTTTATATCATCATCAATAATTAAGATTTTCTTCATAATTCCTCCATTTTATTGTTTTGACAATACAGATAAATATTCATTTATTTGATTTTTAAAAATATCATCACAAGTTATTTTCTTTTCAATTAATTTACAGGCGTGGACTACTGTTGAGTGGTCTCTTTTGCCAATGTTTTCACCAATTTTAACAAGGGGCAAGTTTGTTAGTTCTCTAGACAAATACATAATTATCTGTCTCGCCAGAGCAATTTCTTGTCTTCGTGACTTTCCCCTTACAAGACGCTCACTAATGTTCATCTTAGAGGCTACATATTTGGAAATTTCCTTAATACTAATAGTGTTAAATTCTTTTTCACCCACCATTTCTCGCACAACCTGTTGAACAAGTTTGTTGTCAATATCCACCTGTTTGAGCGAAGAAATAGCCAGCAGGCGCACCAAAACCCCCTTCATTTTTCGAACATCAAAAGCAATTGATGCCGCAATGAATTCTGTAATTTTATAGCTTAAATTAATATTATTTTGTTCGGCCTCGTTCATTAAAATAGCTATTCGAGTTTCAAGATCAGGTGGTTGAATATCAACCATAAGCCCTGATTGAAAACGAGAAACAAGTCGCTCTTTAATTCCAAGCAACTGATTAGGATGCTTGTCAACTGTTAAAACAATTTGCTTACCCTTTTCAAACAAATCATTAAATAAATGAAAAAACTGTTCCTGGGTTTGCTCTTTTCCCTCAAAAAATTGTACATCATCAATTAATAAAATGTCTGAGGATCGATATTGGTTTGCAAAGTCTGTTGATTTGTTTTTTTGAATAGAGCTAATAAACTCTAACATAAAACGTTCACTTGTTAGGTATGTTATTTGATAGTCTGGATATTTTTTTAATACTTTGTTACCAATAGCCTGCAAAAGGTGTGTTTTACCCAATCCAGTCTGACTATATATTAACAGTGGATTAAAAGGGGTTGTGCCGGGAGCATCAGCGACGGATTCACAGGCAGCTTTTGCAAACTGATTGTCTTTTCCTTCAATAAAAGAATTAAACGTATATTGAGTGTTAAAAATTTTTGTTTTATTATATCTTGGCTGATATTGAGGATAATGACTTTTCTTTTTTGAAAAAGAAGGAATTTCTTGAGCTGACTTAGATGTTATGGGAACGGTATAATTAATTATTAATGATTTAGAGGTTACGTGTTTAAGCGACTCTTCAATTAGCATTCGGTATTTTGATTCAAGCCATTCATAGTGAAATTTGTTTGGAACTAGCAAGGTAATGTCTTCACCGCCAATTGAAGCAACATTAACCCCATCAAACCACGTTTGATATGCAGTTTCTTGAATTCTATTTTTTATAAACAATAGACACTTATTCCAAACTTCTTCTTTGTTTAATTTATCATCCATAACTTATCAACAAGTTATTAACAATATAAATTACAAGCAATTGTTAACATGATAATAAATACATTAAAACAAGACGGGCGTTCGTTTTATTTTGCACATAGGGGAGCACCATGGATTGAAAAAGAAAACAGCATCATGTCCTTCAGAAGGGCCATAGAGCTTGGCTGTAAAGGCCTTGAAATGGACGTTCAGATTACAAAAGACAAAAAGCTTATTATATACCATGACATGTATATAGAAAAAGAAAATAAAATCTTTTACATTAATGATTTAACATATTTTCAAATCAACAAAATAATGAAAAATTTGAATGAAAGTACGCCACCATTGTTTACTGAGCTGTTGCCAATTATAAAGAAAAATAAAAACGTAATTTTTAATATTGAAATTAAATCAAATAGAATAAACAACTATTCTGTTATCAAAAAAATAAAAGAATATATTCATAAAAATCACATTATCAGTCAATGTATAATATCAAGTTTTAACTATATACTTTTATTGCAAATGAAGTTTTTATGTAGAAATGTTTTAATTGGATTTATTGTCAGTCAAAAAAGATTAAGAAATAATAAAATGTTGATAAACAAGATTATGATTAAAGTTCTTCGACCCACATTTATTAACCCTAATGGTGAATTTATTTCAAAAAGATTTATTCATTGGCTTATACGAAACAAATTTTTGATAATGGCATATACTATTAATACCCAAACATTAAAAAACAAGCTTAAAAAAATGGGTGTAACAATATTTTTTACCGATAATCATTCTTTTTATTCTAATAAATCTGTTAACGAATAAATCACTGGACAATCCAGGACAGATAGCCTTTTATGTGATTGATGCCCCCTTGAAATTAATATGCAGTCTATTCCTAATTTTTGACTAACCCTATAATCTAAATCGGTATCTCCAACCATAACAATATCGCTTCTGGACTCACCCAAAAAATTTAACAGCTTAAATCCCAGTTTTTCTTTGCCAGCCGCCTCATAATTGTCAACGCCTAAAATATGTGTAAAATAATGATTAATTGAATAAAAGTTCATAAGAGAGCTTAATATTTTTTGATTTGAAGCAGAAAGAATGGAAAGCTTTACATTGTGAGATTTTATTTTATTAAGTGTATCAACAGCATCTGGAAATAAATGCGCCGAAAATTGTCTTTTATTATATTCAAAAACAAAATCCTCTTTTAATATATTGAAAGCATCTGGGTTAACATCGAATCCAAGGTTTTGATAAAAGTCAGTAAGTGGAAAGCAAAACATTTCTTGATATTTATTTAAATCAATTTGATTCAAGTTTCGATTTTTCAACAGTGAATTTAATATATCAACAAAAATCCATGCATCATCAATAAGCGTACCATTCCAATCAAAAACTATATGTTTTTTATTTAGAATCACTCAAACCCCTAAGTAGTCCAAAGGAATAAATTCCACTATTGTGACCATCTCCCCACAAAAAACGAATCGCATAATGTCCCACATATTCATAATTAATAATAATTGAATTTGATTCGGAACTAGGTATTTGATTTTTGTTAATATACTTATTACCAAAAACATCAAATTCTCCTGAGCAGTTTGCACACGGACAAGATAGCCTTAATTTTTTGCAATCCAAAAAAGATTCTTTGCCATCATTCCATTTAATTGCCAACTGATTTTCAACAATGATAATATTCTTCGGCTTTGTGATCATAATTTATTTTTTATTTTATTTATCAACTCATTGCCAGCCAAAACATCATCTTTTACGGGAAGGAAATCTATGTCTAGTCGATATATCTTAATATTTTTTAGATTTAATTCTTTTAATTTATAATAATCTTTTGAGGTTGTTATAATCCCTTCGCACCCCATCTGGCCAACAACTTGATATATTTTATTCATATCTCTTTTTGAATAATTATGATGATCTTTATATTGTAGGTGCTTGATCACTTTAATTTTTTGATCTATCAATGATGTGTGAAAGGAATTAGAATTTGCAATTCCCGATACGGCCAATAATGTAATATCTAGTTTGTTTTTCAGCTTAATGGAAGTCTTTTTTCTCATAGTTAGCTGTAAAGTTTTATAGCCATCAATCTTTTTATCAATAAAAGATTTAAACTTCGACAAATTTAAACCATCATTAAAAACAATTACATCAGCTCTCTTTAAACTACTAAAGGGCTCTCTATTTAATATGTTTTTGTTTTTATGATTTAGTAAAGCAATGTCTATATCGCGACTTATGTATAATGATTGAAACCCATCATCTAATATTATAACATCGATATCTAAAACATTAATCGCAGCTTTTATTGCCTCTGCTTTATTTTTATGAACTACCATTGATATTCCGGGTAGCTTTTTTAATAGATCAAAAGGCTCATCCCCAACATCATCAACGGTATACTTGTTTTTTTGAGCTGTGTCAACAATTATCATATCTGAGCTTTTTCTCTTATATCCCCTTGTTATTATACAGGGCTTAATATTTGAAGACATCAATTCTTGGCATAACCATGCAACCATAGGAGTTTTACCAGTACCGCCCATAGAAATATTTCCTATTGATATAATAGGGATATCAAAAGATTGTTTAGATAAAATATTTAATTGATAAAGCTTGTTTCTTAGTAATGCAACCCCATTAATCAAAAGTTGTAAAATCATCATTAAAGACTTTGATCTAATCGCTCTAATTCACCATTAAGAAAATCATTAAGCTTGTCAGTATTCTTCACATCATTCACATTCTCTTTAATTTTCATGGGCTCTGAAAAATTCACACAAATGGTGCCAAAAGGCTTTGGTATATGCAGCCTATCCCAAGAACGAGCCTGCCAAAAATTTGTTGAATTACAAGAAATTGCAATTATTTGAGCGTTACTTTTAATTGCAGTTCTATATGACTCTAGTTTTGCAACCCTTGCCGGTCCTTTTGGACCATCATTAGTAATTGCAACAATAGACTTTGAATTCTTTAGAATGGTTAACATTTGTTTTGTAACATTATTTCCACCACGAGTACTTGAACCCCTGATTAAATTTATTGATGCCCCCTTAAGAAAACGGGATATTAATTGTGAATCTTTATGAGTGCTTGCAATAGCCCAAATATTAGCTGTTTTATTTTTTTTGAAAAAATATGATGCATACAAAAGCCTACAGTGCCATGTACACAACATAATAGGATGATCATTTTCAATTGCCTTTTTAAAATTATGATATCCTGAGATTTTCCAACGATTTGTGCGAAATAATACAAAAAAACATAATTGCATTATTGTTGATAATAAAAATATTTTTATTTTTTTCATTTGTTAATAATTCTGGCTGCATTGTCAATAACATTCTTTTTATTAACAAAAATTTCTTTAACAGAGCCCATTTCTAACTTCACTTTTTTGTAATATTCATCATCATTAAGTAATTTAGAAATTATAAAATATAAATTTTTAACGTTCACCTCTTTTTGAACAAATTCAGGAATTATACTTTTATTTGCAACAATATTTGTCATTGAAATAAAATTTACTTTCATCAACAGTTTAGATAAATATCCAGACAGGCGAGACAATTTGTACGCTACAACGCATGGCGTATTCATAAAAGTTGCTTGCAAAGAAATAGTTCCAGAGGTAACAAGTGCCACATCACAACATTCTAAAAGCTTTAATGGCTCATCATCTATAATTTGAACATTTCCAAGATTAAATTTGCGTTCTATTTTTAATTTATCAAAACCAGGCGCAAGACCAACGACACATTTAACATTTTTATGTTTCGATAAAGATTCTGCAACTTTTAAATATATAGGAAGATGCACTTTCAATTCCTGTGCTCGACTTCCGGGAAAAATACCAACAATTTTTTTAGAACTATCAAGGTTTAATTTTTTTCTTAAATATTTTGCTGTTGATGGTTTCCATTGATCAAGATATGGGTGCCCAACATAATGAGCTTTGATACCGTGTTTTTTATAAAAAGATGTTTCAAAAGGAAAAATAACAATCATGTGATTAATATATTTTTTTATTATCTTAACACGCCTTTCATTCCACGCCCAAATTTGGGGGCTTATAAAAAAATCAATTTTGGTTTCATTGGAGAGATGTTTTATCTTTTTTGCTAAACTTAAATTAAACCCAGGAAAATCAATTAAAATAACTCGATCAGGCTTTACCTCATTAATAAATTGAGATAATCTATTGGCTAGCTTTAACATTGTAGGAACTTTTTTTAATGCCTCAGAAAAACCCACTACTGACATATTGTGAATATTTTCAAATTGATTGAGCCCTGAAGCAATCATCTCTTCTCCACCAATACCCCAGAATTCAGATTTAGGGTTTATTTCTTTTAATGCCTCCATCAACTGAGATCCATATTGATCACCTGATGTTTCTCCTGCAATCAGTACATATCGTTTCATCTATTTATTATTATTTAAATTAATTTGTTGTAGTATTTTAAATGCAACCTCAATAGCCGCAAGCCCATCATAAGCTGACACAAGGGGTTTTTTTTGATTTAAAATTGAATTAATAAAATTATCTAATTCTAAAGTAAGCGCATTGTATGATTTAATTTTTGATTTACTATATAATATGTACTTCTCTTTATTTTCATTAACTATAACATACGGAGATTGTTTTTTAGGTTTATTTTTAGCAAGAATGTATGTTTCTTGTGAGGGGTGTAAAAAATCTATATTAGTATATTTATTATTTTCAAAGATTCTAAACTTACGTAATTTTTTTTCAGAAATCCTGCTTGCAGTAAGATTAGCTACACAGCCATTAGTAAATTCAATTCGAGTGTTTGCCATATCAATTTTATTAGAAAGCACAGAAACCCCAGATGCAACAATATTATTAATATCAGATTTCACAAGATTTAATAGAATATCTATGTCATGAATCATTAAATCAAGAACGACATCAACATCTGTTCCTCTAATATTGAAGGGTGATAACCTATGTGATTCTATAAATGTAGGATTAATATTATCTAAGTTTAATGCAGATAATGCAGGATTAAATCGTTCAATGTGCCCCACCTGTATTATTTTATTGTATTCATTTGCCATTTTAATTAAATCTTGGGCTTCAATGATATCATGCGTAATAGGTTTTTCTATTAAAACATGACAACCCGATAAAAGGGCATGTTTGGCAACTGCATGGTGCGTGGATGTAGGTGTACAAATAGATATTGCCTCACAATCCGATACTAAATCTTCTAATACATTATATGCTTTTATATTATAATCTTTAGAAACCCTATGAGCTTCTTTTGAATTAGTGTCAAAAACACCCATGCATATCACATTATTAATATTATGATATTGTTGTACATGAAATTTGCCCAAATGTCCAACACCAATAACACCAACTTTAATTTTAGGAGAATTTGCCATGAAAGAATTTAAGTATATTTCTTCTTGTTTTTTAAAATTTTAATTTTGAAATTAATTGCCCAACAAAAAAGAGAAGAGAAATGACTTCATTGATGAAAAGTTGTATTACTTATGGTGTTTTAGGATTCGGCCTTTTAATATATTTTATTTTTATTGGTTCATATCAATTTATTGAGTCAACAATTGTAATTTTAATTACATTATTATCATGGTCTGCTATTACTACATATCTGGATACATTTGATACAATTACATTCTCAAAAATATTAAGCTTAATGGGCTTTATTTTCGCCATTTCTTTCTTTTTCTTTTTTGGAGTTGAAGAGGTTCCAATTCCTAAAGGAGCAATGCTATTTAGTGCATCTGGGATTGCAGTTACTTTATTTATTGTTTTTGCTTCTATTTTACCTCTTTTATATGTAATACATGGCGATAACTCAATTGACCCAGTGAACGTACCTAGCTCTCAAGTTGCAGCTCAAGCTCAGACAACTAATGTTATTGAAAGTTCATCATCTATAGATGATATTGATGATGATTGGGAAATTGCAACAGAAGAAGACCTTGAATCAGGTGATTTTGAAGTCGCTGCTTAATTTTGATTTATAGTAGCCATTTAATATAGCAGATAAAAATCCCAATCTTATTATCATTACATTTATCAAAGGTATTTTGTATAGCTTGAATGATAAAGTCAGCATAATTTTAAATATCGATAAAAACAATCTATTTGATCTTAGAAGCACTTTATATTTAACAATATCTAATTGAAGAGTTTCGTTAAGTTGAATAAAATTAAATTTTCCAAATTCTAATAGCTTATTTGTATGATCAATAAAATCAGGATGATTATTTCTTAAAGCAATTGCATATTTACTTGCACGTATTTTATTTGGAAATTGTTGATTCATCGTATATGCCCAATCTAATTCCTCACCTCCATAAAATCTTAAATTGACATTAAAATTAATTGAATCAAAAACAGAACGCCTCACAAGACAATTACTAAATAAAACATTTTTATAATCAACTAATGAATTATTTTTATAATTATTGATTCCACGCCCAGGGTGATTTAAATAATTACAAAAGGTAGTATCTTTAGATTGATATTTTAAACTACCCATATATACCAAAGCATCACAACTAGAAATTGATTTAGTATATTCAATAATTAAATCTTTATTTACAACAATATTGCTATTTAGAAATAAAATCCAATCATATTGTGCGAGCTCAACACCTTTTGATCGGGCGGCGACCCTACCGCTATTTTCTTTCAAAGTAAACATCTTTTTTTTGTATTTTAATGTTGTTGTATTAAAAATATCGCAAGACCTATCAGTAGATCCATCATCAATATATATAACTTCAATATATTCTTGATGGACTTGTAGTTCGTCAATAGCCCTTAAAGTTTCAGAAAGATAAGATTCTGTATTATATCCGATGATAACAATTGAAATTTTATTTTCTTGATTATTCATTGATAATATTCATGAGTATTTGATGTTGGGAGGACCAAGTAAATTTTATATTATTATTAATATTCTTTTTCTTAAAATCTTTTTTAATCTTTTCAAGGCCTGCTAGCTGTTCTTTTATATTGTTCTCATTAACCACAACACCTAAGTTGTGTTGTTCTACTATTTTTTTCATATTTATTAATGATGATGATATTATAGGAAGACCTGCAGTAGCATATTCAAATAATTTATTTGGCAAGGCTAGTTGATTGCTTATTCCATGGCCCTTAATAACAAGCCACCCAACATCACAAGCCAAAGTATATTGAAATAGATTAAGATATGGTATTTTTCCAATAAAGAAAACCTTGTCTTGAACATTATATTTCTCAACTACTTCTTTATAGTATTTTTTTTCTTCTCCATCACCAATAATAATTGCTGAAAATCCGTGAGATTGAGAAATTAAATTAATTAATTGTCCAACCCCTCTATGTTTTTGTACTACTCCTTGATAGACAATTAGTTTATGATTTGTTTTAATATTTAGCTCTTTATGAATGTCAAACACTTTATTAGAATCTAATATCAGATCTGGATAATTATAAATTTGATTCCATGATAAGTGTGAATGCTTATTATAAATATTTTTAAGCATTTCTTCATCTGATTTAGCGGTTGTAATAATTTGATTAACGAACCGCAGAAAATAATTTTCATATATATAGGTTATTTTTTTGTATATGTATTTTGATTCAAGGGCAGCTAGCTCTGTATATATTTCTCGACAATCATAAATGATTTTATTGGTTTTTGACAGACATGCAGATGCCAACGAGTATAAATCAGATGCAATGATTATACTATATTTTTGTTTAGATGTAAACCATCTTACTTTTAGAAAAAACTCAATATATTTTAAAATTCTTTTTCTTTTTAGTTTTATGCTATGAAAAGTAACACCCTCTAAACCAGTGCCATTAATTATTTCTTTATGAGTGCCAATCAAAGTAACTGGATGGTTTTCTGATCTAAATGAACGAATCATATTAATACAACGGGCATCATAATTAAAGTCCCCTAAAAAAATAATAAGAATATTTTTTGTTGTCATTTTATTTGATTTGTTATGATTTTTAGCATAGAAGACGCAATTTTTTTAGGCATTAAGCAAATAATATTTAAAATTATATTTTTGATTGAAAGCTTATCTTCTTTAATAGCCTGTATATAGTAATGTTTTGTTTTGTTATAATCATTTGAATAAAAGAACATACTAGCCAACTTTCTATACTGGAATGATAATATGTTTTTACCACCTATTTCTTTAATATAGTTTCTATGCTTATTGATAATATATTCGATTGCACATGATTCTTTGTAGTAATTTGATGACTGACTATTATCGCTCAAGTTCCATTGAAATAGATTCATATTAATATTTTCAACCTTAGGATTTACCTTTGAAATAGAAATAAAAAAGTCCCAATCTTCTGATGGCTCAGATTGATTATCAAAAGAATCTATATTATTTCGCAAAAATTCTTTTTTAAATAAACAACACTGAAAGAATGGGCCGGGGTTACGAATAATATTATATTGAAAGTCTTTTCCAAAGGCATCCATACTTCTTTCATACTGATTATTATTTACCAAATCATTGACAATATAATTAGATATAACAAAATCTAATGTTTTGTTTTTCAAGCGTTCATATTGAATTATAAGTTTATCATTTATCCAAAAATCATCATGATCTAGAAAAGCGACATATTCTCCCGAGGCATGTTTTATTCCTCTTAGACGGGATTGAGTTGTTCCTAAATTATCAACATTGTAATAATATTTAATTTTCTCATTTTTAAGTTTTTCAATTTGATTTTTTGTGTCATCTGTTGACGCATCATCAATTATAATTATTTCAATATTATCATAATTTTGTTTTGATATACCTTCTATAGTATTAATTAATTGTTGTGAATTATTATAGGTAGGGATAATTATAGAAATCATGTCTTATTAAAGATATTTGTAATCTTGAATGAACTTGCAAACAAGTATATTAATCCAATGAATACTATATTGCCCATTGAACTGAAATAACAGTACAGGGCAAGTACGCTAATTATCGACATATAACTAATATCTTTTAAATTATATTTAATTTGCATCCATATGATATTTTTATACATTAAAAATATAGTCATCGATACATATGCAAAGAACGTTGACAATGCAGCGCCATAAAATCCATAGATTGGAATTAAAATATAATTACTTAGAATATTAATAATACAGCCAATTCCCCAAAAATAGGGAACCCATGATTGCTTTTCTTTAATATAGATTGGGGGCATTTGGAGTATGAAAATACCATAGATGATATAACTTAATGCAATGATAGGGATAATATTTCCTCCCGCCCAAAATTCGTTGCCAATGAGATGACTACCATTAATTTGAAACTCAAAAAGAAAAGGCCATAACATTGAAAGTAAAGTAGAAAAAAAGATTAATAAGATAATAAATTTCGTACCTATTACTTCAAACGCTTTAGCATCATTTTGATTTTCAGATTTTAGATAAAATGGCTGCCAATTTAAATTGAATGCTTTAACGATTAATAATATAAGAGCACCAATCTTGTATCCAGCACCATATAAACCAACATCATCAACAGAGCTTAACCAGCCGAGCATTATTCTGTCTGCCATTTCAATCATTATGAAAAAAATTGAAGCGGGTAGGAATGGAAGGCTAAACCTTACCATCATACTTAATAGTTTGTAATCAAAGAGGTTGATTTTTAGTTTTGTTATTAACAAAGGAACTAATAATAATAGTTGTACTATAGATACATAAAATAAAGCTATTAGTGCACCACTAAATCCCATATTTAAATTATATATAAACCAAACATTTAAAGATATTGACAATAGAACATTTACAAAACTAACCACTAGAAAATAAATAGGCTTTTCTAATAATCTTATCACCGTCATTAATCTAGATGATAGCATATCACAAAAAAGTATTCCAATTAAAAATAGTGCAATTTGTTGGTGCGAATAATGAGTGACTTCATAGAAGTAAATTAATGGTTTACTGAAAAGATAAATTATTATACTTAATACAATGCCCCATATTGATGAATATATCATTGATGTTGTAATAATTTTACTATCATTATTATTTTTGAAATATTTTAATAGTGAAGAATCCATACCATGACTATAAAGAGTATTTAAAAAGGCAATAATGGTATATAAAATAAAAACATATCCAGCTTCAAGAGTTGATAATAAATTTGTATATAATGGTAACAGTAAAAAAGAAATTGCACGTAAGGACAAAAATCCAACGCTATATATAGCAGTAATCCCCCAAAAATTATTTTTAATAATCGCCATATTCCTTTTGATATGCTATTCTTAAAACACCCTTTGCATTAAACTGTTCCTTAAAATGAATCAAACTAAATTTAGGAGCTAAAGGATTCTCTTCATCTGGAGTATGTGATACTCCAAAATCTATCCAATGTAAATTATATTTTTTTGCAATTTCCATACATTTGTATAATTGAAGCATTGCGATTTGTGATTCTCTATATTCATCAAGAATAGTATTATAAAAAACTAATGCAACATTATCGTTTGTAAAAAATATTAAACTACCCCCAATTATTTTATTTTCATTTCTTGTTACCAATAACTTTATTTGTTGTGGAAACATATCTTTTAACTTTATTAGCTCATCTAAAGAATGCGTAGGGGTTGTATTATATTTCTTTTTTGAAGTAACCAAAATATTATAAAATTCTTCTAGATAACTTTCTTCTTCAAAAGTCAATGAATTTAGTTTTTGATTATTATTTATATATCGACGCTTTCTTTTAGTTAATAAACTTAATAAATCAGAGGTTTTAGACATATCTACGGCATGAGATATATATAACTCAGTTTGTTTAAATCCATTCCATTGCAGCAAATAATCTAAAGATTGATCTAATTTTTTTTGATATATAGATGGACTATTTATTAAAAATAAAGCTTTATACCTTTGTGCTATACAATATTCATCAATCACGTTTAAAATTTCATGAATCATTTTAAAATCAAGATTATGTGATAAAACTATACCACCATAACTAGATCCTGGATGTGAATATAGAATGTTCTCTTTGATAGCAGCAGGAACCACAGCTACAATGGCGCTCTTATTTTTAATAATTAATGAGCCATCAACAAACTTTCTATTAATATGGTATTGAAGAAAAGCTTGTTTTTGAAAAATAGTTCCATTGTTAGAATCAGAAATAAATTTTTCCCATTGCTCAAAAAGCATATCATTATATTTGGTAATTGTAAGCATTTTATATAAAAAGTATCATTAAATCAAATTTACATTTTTTTTACAATAAATAATCTTATATTTTCGAATGACAAGACCAAAAAAATTACTATAAATGATTACAATTAAAAGCATACAAGCTCGTCAAATTTTAGATTCCAGGGGAAATCCAACTATTGAGGTCGATGTAACTTTAAATGATGGATCATTCGGAAGGTCTAGTGTGCCAAGTGGCGCTTCGACTGGTACATTTGAGGCTCTAGAATTACGAGACAACTCTACAAAATTTCTTGGTAAAAGTGTTTACAAAGCTATAAATAATATAAATCACACAATTGCCAATGAACTTGTAGGTCAACAATTTGAGAATTACAGAGATTTGGATCACACACTTATTGCGCTAGATGGCTCAGATAATAAGAAAAATTTAGGAGCAAATGCAATATTAGGTGTTTCACTAGCATATGTACATGCACTATCAAATCATAAAAATATTCCACTTCATGCCTTGCTGCTGGAAAATGAACCAATAATGCCAGTACCTATGATGAATATTATTAATGGAGGAAGCCATGCTGATAATAATATTGATATACAGGAATTTATGATTTTTCCATTAGGCGCAGAATCCTTTTCACATTCATTGCAAATGGGCGTAGAAATTTTTCATCATTTAAAAAAATTACTTAAATCAAATAATTATCAAACCTCTATTGGAGATGAGGGCGGATTTGCTCCTAATTTATCTTCAAATGAACAAGCTATTGATATTATAATGGATGCAATAATAAAGGCTGGATATGAACCGGCCAAGGATGTCTTTATTGCATTAGATGTTGCGGCAAGTGAATTATATAATAAAGATAATAATACTTATCATTTAAAATCTGAGAATCAAGAATTATCGGTTCATGATATGATTGAATATTATAAAAATTTATGTTCTAAATATCCGATTGTTTCTATTGAAGACGGGTTAGATGAAAATGATTGGAATGGGTGGTCAGACCTATTTAATGTACTTGGCGACCAAGTTCAGCTTGTAGGAGACGATTTAACGGTTACTAACCCTATTAGATTACAAAAAGCAATTGATAATAAATCAATGAATGCTATTTTAATTAAACTAAATCAAATTGGAACCATCACTGAAACAGTGGATACAATTACTATGGCAAGAAAAGCAAATTTTGGATCTATTATCTCTCATCGATCTGGAGAAACAGAAGATACGACTATTGCAGATTTAGCTGTCGCAATGGGTGTTGGTCAAATTAAAACTGGTTCTGTATCCCGTACAGATAGAACAGCAAAATATAACCAACTACTTAGGATTGAAGAGAGTTTTTCTAATTCCATAAAATTTGGGAACCAACATTATTTGGGTCATCTATTAAAATGAGAAAAAAACAAAAAACTAAATTGAACTCCATTGCTGTTATCATATTTTTAGGATTTATATGGATTACTTTCAATCAGACTGGACTTGTTAAGCTTTTATTTCTTTATGAACAAAAAAATAATCTATTAAATGAAATTTCTATGTTAGAAAAAGAAGAATATTTTATTAGAAATAATATTAATCAATTAACTAATAATTTAGATTATATTGAGTTTTTAGCTTATAGTAAATATCAAATGGTACATGATGATGAAACAATTTATCCTCATCAAAAAATATATAGAATCAAAGATCAAAAAATGATCACCAATCCATAGGAACTTTTATATCATACGTAAAGTCATAACATTTATTGCAGGTTTAATTTTTTCTTCTTTACTTTTTTCAAAATCCAGTTCCATACCCTTACAATTAATTGATAATACATCTTATGTATCACTGAATGAATTTATTAACATACTTGAATTAAAATCTGACTTTATTGTTGATAACAACAAAGCAATAATTTTTTATAAAGACCATCGTATTGTTGTTTCAGGTGGCTCTTCTTACATTCTTATTAATGATGAGATTTATCATTTATATAATCATGTAAAATACACTGAGGAGGATTTTTTTATACCAGCATTTTCATTTATTAAATATGTTAAAATGCTCAAAATAATGAATAATCTTACTATTGATTCTATGGGAAGAAATATTGTTGTTTCTCAACCTACTTTCAATGTGATTAATTATTCTTTACAAAAAAAAGGTAACGGGTATTCAATTGATATTCAAACCACTGAAACATTTAATGATAATCTTTTAGCTTATTCATTATCTGGAAATAATTGGCTTTCCCTAACTATCCCTGGAGGAACACTTGATTCTCTCAAATTTCATAATAATTCAGCTACACATCCAATTATCGATGTAAAGACTACGCAAATGGAAAAGTCACTTCAAATTTCATTTTTACTTAAAATAATCCCTGAAGATATAACTATTAGTTCCAAAAATAAGACAATTAATATGGGTTTATTTGTAGAACAAAAAACCACAGCATTAAAGATCAAAGATGAAAAAGAAAAAAATATTATCAATACAATTGTTTTAGATGCTGGTCATGGAGGTAAAGATCCAGGTGCGTGCATAAAAAGTTGTACAATTCAAGAGAAGGATATTACTTTAGCTATCACTAAAAAATTAGGTAAGATTTTAGAACGACAATATAATATGAATGTCATTTATACACGCGAGGATGATCGTTTTATTCGTTTACAGGATAGAACCAAAATTGCGAATGATAATAATGCAAAAATATTTATAAGTATTCATGCAAACGCAATTGATAACAGTCCTAATACTAAGGGCTTTGAAACTTATTTATTAAAAATTGAAAAATCATCAGCTGCAGTTGATGAAGTTGTGAAAAGAGAAAATAGTGTCATTAATCAATTTCAAGCAAATGAAAATACAAATACAATTTCAAGAATGAATGCTATATTAATTCAAAGTGCAAATTTTGAACAAAGTGAAGATTTGGCTCAATTAATTCAAGAAGAGGTTTCAAAGACAACCAGTAAAAACTTAAACCGTGGTGTAAAGCAAGCTGGTTTTCAGGTACTTTGGGGAGCAACTATGCCCAATGTACTGGTTGAAGTTGGATTTATTACTAATAATGGTGAATTAAAAAATTTAACCTCATCTAAATATCAAGAAAAAATTGCAAAGGGTATTGCCAGCGCAATTATGAAATATAAAAGTAAACATGAAAAACACATTTTTGAATAATTCCAATTTAACAATAGGAGTTTTTGATAGTGGCCTTGGAGGACTTACTGTACTTAAGCAACTTCAAAATGATTTCCCCCTTTTTAAATATATATATTGCGGTGATACTGCCCATTTACCTTATGGTACAAAAAGTAAGGAATCAATTGAAACATACTCACAAAATATGGTTAATTTTTTAATTGATAGAGGAGCTGATATTATTGTAGTAGCATGTCATTCAGCAAGCTCAGTAGCAATTGACTTTCTGCATTCAAAATTTACTGTTCCAATAATTGAAGTTATAACACCTTCAATTCATTCAGCACTTGAAGAGACTAAAACCAATGAAATTTGTGTTATAGGCACCCACACTACAATTAATTCAAAGAAGTATACAAATATAATAAATTCAATAAATAAAAATATATCAGTTACTGAATTATCATGTCCTTTATTTGTTCCAATTGTAGAGGATGGTCTAGAGGATCATGAAGTTGCTCGAATATCGACTCAGCTATATCTCAATTCTATTAATTCATTAAATGTAGATACTTTAATTTTAGGATGTACACATTATCCTATATTAATAAATACCATTAAAAGTGTTATTAATAAAGATATATGTATCATAGATACTGGCGTATCGGTATGCAATGAGTTAAAAAAACATATTTTTGATTCAAATCAAACCAGTGAATCTTTTTCTACTAATGAATATTTTGTTTCAGATATGCCCTATAGATTTCATGAGTTGGCATCAAAATTTTTAGATCAAAAGGTAGATCATGTCCAATGTGTTGAATTCAAATAATAATGGAAAAAACTTTCTCTTATCATTGGAAACAAGAGGAATAAAACTTGGATTAAAACGAACTGTTGAATTATTTAACATATGTAATAATCCAGAAGATAACTTAAAAAGCATACAAGTTATTGGTACTAATGGGAAAGGATCTACCGCCGCTACACTATCTAGTATTTTAATAGCCTCTGGATTGAAGGTAGGGTTATACACATCACCACATTTAGTTGATCTATCAGAAAGAATTCAAATTAATAATCAAGTGATTGATAATCAATTTATTGATAGTTTTATTGATTCATATCGAAATGATATAGAAAAACTTGAAAGCACTTTTTTTGAGGTATTAACAGTTATGGCAGCATGTTATTTTAATGAAAAAGATGTAGATATTGCAATTTTTGAAACGGGGCTTGGTGGACGATATGATAGCGTTACAGCATGCAAGGCAAACATACAGTTATTTACAAAAATTTCAATAGACCATGCTCATATTCTTGGTAATACTATTGAAGAAATTGCATTAGATAAATCATGTGCTATACATAAGAACTCCACTTGTTTTTCTGTCAGACAAACAAATAATGTAAAAAATATTCTTAATCAAAAATCAATTGATATGTCAGCAAGCTTAACATTTACAATGCACCACGATAGTAAAGTATATAAATCTAATCTCCTTGGTTCACATCAAATTGAAAATACTCATTTAGCTATTAATGCAGCTAAACATATTATTGACATTAAAGAAGATGCAATGCAACGTGGATTAAATAATGTTCAATGGAGAGGAAGAATGGAGCTATTGTATTCTGAACCTAATGTATATTTTGATGTCGCTCATAATGATGATAGTATTATTGCTTTTTGTGATACGATTGATTCTTTAAATCATAATGGCGATAAAACACTAATAATTTCAGTTCAAGAATCAAAATTAATAGAAAAGTCAATCAAGCAATTAGAGCAACGATTTTCAAAAATTATTATTACTCAATTAAACAATAGAATGTATACATCCATTGATTTAGCATCAATGTTTCTATCTCAGTCTAAAATTGAAATTATTGATGATCCCAATTTAGCTATTAAGGCTGGATTCAAAAATTCTAAAAAATTAGATTTATTGGCAATAATAGGTTCACATTATTGGGGTGATATCATATATAAAAACTTTTAATTTTTTCTTTGCTAGTAGATAATTAAAGTTATAAACTATGTTATTATAGGGTAGAGGCATCACATGACCCCTATTTCCATTTTGCATTTAAGCATTTAATCCACAAAACTATAAAGGAAAATTAATGGAAACGGCTAAACTTAAGTCATTAACTGTAAAAGAATTATCAGCCTTAGCGGCTAAACAGGGTATACAAGATTATGTGGGTGTTAAGAAACAAGATCTCATTAAACTGATTTTAGAAGCTCAAGCTAAAAAAGAAGAAAAGCTTTATGCTACAGGATGTCTTGAAATCTTATCAGATGGTTATGGTTTTCTTCGTTCATCTGAATGTAGTTATCTACCAGGTCCCGATGATATATATGTCTCTCACTCACAAATTAAACGATTTCGTCTTCGCACTGGCAACATAGTGGCTGGTCAAATTCGACCACCAAAAGAAAAAGAAAGATTTTTTGCTCTACTGAGAGTAGATACTATCAATGGCAATGAACCTGATAGTCATCGAAATATTATACATTTTGATAATTTGACCCCACTTTATCCTGAGGAACAATTAAAACTAGAAGTTGATCCAAAGGGAGTTTCAACAAGGGTGATTGATATCTTAGCTCCTATTGGAAAAGGTCAAAGAGGATTATTTGTAGCACAACCCAAAACAGGAAAAACAATTTTATTGCAAAAGGTTGCAAATTCAATTACTAAAAATAATCCTGAAATTAATTTAATGATTTTATTAATTGATGAAAGGCCTGAGGAAGTTACAGATATGGCACGAAGCGTAGCCGCTGAAGTAGTTGCATCGACATTTGATGAATCAGCAGATAGGCATGTACAAGTTGCTGAGATGGTTTTACAAAAAGCAAAACGAGCAGTAGAAGTTGGTGACGATGTTGTTATTCTATTAGATTCAATAACGCGATTAGCACGAGCATATAATACTGTTATTCCGCATAGTGGAAAGATTTTATCTGGTGGAGTGGATTCTAATGCACTACATAAGCCCAAAAGGTTTTTAGGTGCTGCTAGAAATGTTGAAGACGGTGGAAGCTTAACAATTATCTCAACAGCCCTTATTGATACTGGTAGTAGAATGGATGAAGTTATCTTTGAAGAGTTTAAAGGTACTGGAAATATGGAACTAGTATTAGATAGAACATTAAGTGATAAACGAATTTATCCATCAATAGATTTAAATAAATCTGGAACTCGAAGAGAAGATAAATTGATTGGTAAAAAAGATTTATCTAGAATTTGGGTTTTACGAAAATTATTATCAGGCATGACAAATATTGAATCTATGGAATTTATTTTAGATAAGTTATTGCGAACAAAGACAAATAGAGAATTTTTAGATTCAATGAATGGATAAACATGAAGCTAGCAAAGCGTATAGATAGAATAGAGCCTTCAGCAACACTAGCAATGACATCAAAAGCAGCTGAGCTTAGAGCTCAAGGTAAAGATGTTTTAAATATGAGTGTTGGAGAACCTGATTTTAATACTCCTCCAAACATTATTAATGCAGCCATAGACGCAATGAACAATGGACATACTCGCTATACTCCAGGGGGAGGTACTAAAGAGTTAAAGCAAGCTATTCAAAAAAAATTACAACGTGATAATAATATACATTATGAGTTAAATGAGATAATTGTTTCCTCTGGCGGAAAGCATTCACTTTACAATGCATGCCAAGCCTTGTTTGAAGCAGGCGATGAAGTAATTATTTTTACTCCATACTGGGTATCCTTTCCAGATTTTGTATCAGTTACTGGAGCCACACCTATTTTTGTTAAAACCGATGCCGATAATCAGTATCAACCAGTTTTTGATGATTTAGAAGCAAAGATTACAAAAAACACTAAGGGAATTATAATTAATTCTCCATCAAACCCTACGGGAGGTGTATGGAGTGATGATGCAATTCAAAAAACTGTGGATGTTGCACGATCCCACTCTCTATGGGTTTTTTCTGATGAGTGTTATGAACAATTAACATATAGTCAGAAATATAATAGTACCTATGATTTATGTAGTGATTATGATCGAATATTAACATTTCAAAGTTGTTCAAAAACATATGCAATGACTGGATGGAGAATTGGATACACATGTGGAGACAGCGCAGTGATTAGTGCGATGTCTAAATTACAGGGACAAAGTACTTCTTGTCCTAATAGTATTGCTCAGTATGCTGCAATGGAAGCCTTGACAGGGGAACAAAGTTTTGTGGCTGATATGAAAAAAGCTTTTCATATTAGAAGAGATTTAATTGTAGAGAGATTAAACAGCATGGAGGGTGTTACTTGTGATATTCCTGGTGGTGCATTCTATGTTTTTCCTAGTTTTAAAGAAATAATTAATAGAAATGTTAGTGGCAATAATATAAAAAGTGCATTAGATTTATGTATGATGCTACTTGAAAAGAAACTTGTAGTATCCGTTTCGGGTGAAAGTTTTGGAGCTGATAATAATATTCGGTTCTCATATGCAACATCAGAAAAAGTCATAAATGATGCCATGGATCGACTTGAAGCGCTTTTAAATGAAATTTGATAAGGAGTTTTTAAAATGAAAAAAGATATACATCCAGAAAATTATAGATATGTTGTATTTCAAGATTTATCGTGTGATTACTCATTTTTAACAAGATCTACAGTAGAGACAAAAGAAACAATTAAATGGGAAGATGGAAATGAGTATCCATTGTATAAATTAGAAATTTCTAATAAATCACATCCGTTCTTCACAGGCAAACAAAATCTTGTTGACTCAGCTGGAAGAATTGAAAAATATAATCAGAAATATAATATCAAATCCTCAAAATAGTTAATTCTTAAATAGCGAACCACATTGTGGTTCGTTGTTTCTAATGAAGAGATTTTTTTCTAACCAGATTGCTATTTTATTATCTAAATCTTCAATACTTGTTGGTGGCCAGGCTGTTATTGAAGGTGTGATGATGCGTGTTCCTGGTTACATATCTACAGCAGTTCGTGATCCAAATGGAAACATTGTAACTAATAGACAAGAATTCAATACATTAATTAATAAATATTCTTATCTAAATACACCTATTATTAGGGGTGCAGTAAGTCTATTTGAGGCTATGAAACTTGGATTTAGAACATTACAATGGTCTGCAGATATTACATTTCCAGAAGATAAATCCCAAAATAGTTGGTATACACCGATTATTGATTGGGTCATGACATTGGTATCTATCGTATTTGCTTTATCATTATTTGTGTTATTGCCATTGGGTTTAACCTCCTGGCTATCAAGCACAGATCAAAATCCTATGATTTATAATTCAATTTCTGGATCTATTAGAATTCTTATTTTTTTAGCTTATTTGTATTTGATTTCAAAAACAAAAGAGGCAAGTCGATTATTTCAATACCACGGAGCGGAGCATAAAGTTGTTTATACTTTCGAAAATGGAGATGATTTAACAGTTCAAAATAGCAATCAATATCCAACTCAGCACCCTAGGTGCGGTACAAGCTTTATGTTTATTGTTATGTTTGTAGCTATCATGACTTTTATAGTGATTGATACTATATTTATTTCTATTTTTGGTGAGATTACTCTAATTAACAGATTAATTATGCATATTTTATTTATACCTCTTGTATCTGGTATAGGTTATGAGTTTCTAAAATTTTCATCTAAACATCAAGATAAAACATTATTAAAATATTTAATCAAACCAGGACTATGGCTGCAAAATATTACCACTAGTTCTCCAGATGATGAGCAGTTGGAAGTTGCATTGGAAGCTTTAAAGAGTGCTTTTGGTGATTCTTTGGAAGAATATAGAGGCAAGCAACATATCGCGGAAGCAATCGGATGATAGATAAATTAGAAGCAATTATTGATACCTTTGATGACTTATCAAAGTCATTATCAGACCCTGAAGTTATTTCAAATTCTAAAAAATTAGCAAAAATTGCAAAAGAACATAACTCATTAATAGAGATTGTACAAAAAGCGAAAGAATATATTAGTAAAACCAACCAGTTATCCTCTGCAAATGATATGCTTGATGGTGATGATGAGGAATTAGTAGAACTAGCAAAGGAAGAAGTTTCACTATTAAAATCTGATATTGAAAATTTAGAGCAGGTACTTAAAGTATTATTAATTCCAAAGGATCCTAATGATGATAACAATACTATTCTTGAAATTAGGAGTGGTACAGGCGGAGATGAAGCTGCATTGTTTGCTGGAGATTTAATGAGAATGTATCTGCGTTATGTTGAACGAAAGAATTGGACTAGTGAAATCATGACATTGCATGATAATGAGGGTGGCGGAATTAAGGAAGCTATTATAAGTATCAAAGGAAGTGGTGCTTATGGTAATATGAAATTTGAAAGCGGTGTTCACCGCGTACAGCGAGTTCCAGAAACAGAATCTAGTGGACGATTGCATACCAGTGCTGCTACCGTTGCTGTATTGCCGGAAGTCGAAGATATTGATATGGAGATTAAGGATTCAGATATTAAAATTGATACTTATAGAGCCTCAGGTGCAGGTGGTCAACATGTTAATAAAACTGAATCAGCTATTAGGGTGACACATATACCCACTGGTGTTGTTGTCACATGTCAAGATGAATCATCCCAACATAAAAATAAAGATAAAGCATTAAAAGTATTGAGAAGTAAAATTTTTGAAATTCAGCAGGCAGAGCAAAATAAAGAAAGAGCAGATCAGAGAAAATCTATGGTTTCTACTGGAGATAGAAGTGCAAAAATAAGGACGTACAATTTCCCGCAGGGAAGAATGACTGATCATAGAATAAACTTGACATTATATAAACTCAATGATATTATGGATGGTGATTTAGAAGAAATTTTTGAATCTCTAAAAATTGAAAACCAAAAACTTTTAATGAATGATGCCTAGTTTTTCATCATATAAAGAATTAATTGATTATGGGGTAGCACAACTCAAAACTCATGAAATTTCTAATTATAAAAGTGAAGCTGAATGGATTTTATTAAAAGTAATTAATAAACAACGTACCTGGTTAGTTATGAATTTTCATGAATCACCAGATTCAATTCATATGAAAAATTATATGGATATGATTTATAAGCGCTCAGATCATATTCCCCTTCAAGTTCTCTTAGGTGAGGCCACCTTCTATGGTCGTGATTTTAATATTTTTCCAGATGTATTTATTCCTAGGCAAGATAGTGAAATCATTATTGATATATGTAAAAAAAAAAGTTTCAATCTGCCCTCGATTTATGCTCTGGATCTGGCTGCCTAGGCATTACACTGAGTTTAGAATATCCCGCATCAAATGTAGATTTAGTTGAGATTTCAGATATTGCCATTGAAAATATCAATAGTAATATAGAAAAATTTGGTTGTGAAAATATCAATGTTATACATTCAGATGTTGGTGATGTGAATTTTAAAAAGACTTATGATATTATTATTTCCAACCCACCTTACATAGATAAAACAGAAATACACAATCTTCATCATACAGTAAGATACTATGATCCAATCAATGCTTTAACAGATCATGGAGATGGGTTATCATTTTATCAAAAAATATTTTATTTATCTGAATCCATTTTAAATCCAGGAGGTTCTATTATTTTGGAGTTTGGAAATGATCAACAAATTAATTCCATCTTAACTATCTTTAAAGATTTTAAGCATACTCTTTATAAGGATCGATCAAATCTATATCGTGCACTTGAGCTGACTCGATGAAACTTTTAAATCATATTATATTATTAGCAAGACCTTTCAATATATTTATTGCTATATCAAGTGCTATTATCATGTCTGTTATTATTCCCAATACAGATTATTCCAATCTATATCTTATTTGCTTAATATTAACCTGTTACATGTCAGCAGCTAATATGCTTAATGATATAATTGATATAGAATCAGATCGTATTAATAAACCTCACCGAATTCTTGTAAACAATGATATTGATCTAAGGATATTGATTTTAACGATTATTATCATGTTTTCATTAGGTTCAATTTTAACTATTAATCTTCCAATATTAGCCAGGCAGATTGCTTTATTTTGTGCGCTTCCTGGTATTTTATTATATGAATTTTTTCTCAAGCGAATACCACTGATTGGAAATATAATTATCTCGCTAATGGTTGGATTAGTATTTGTCTTTACATCAAGTGGTTTAGATGCAGATATATCTCATTCCTTAAGAATAATGTGTTTAGCATTTTTTTTAAATTTAATTAGAGAAATCATCAAAGATATTCAGGACTTTGAAGGAGATGCATCTAAAAATTATAAAACGCTACCAATTTATTTCGGGAAGCATCCAACCATTATATTGATACGCTTTATCTTTATAATTTTTTTTATTATATCAATTTCCCCTATATATACTCAAACCTATAAAATAGAATATATTCCATTATTGGTTTTTTTAATTCATATCCCACTATTGTATATTATTAAGAGATTAAATAGTGATATATCATCTAAAGAGTGTGCAAAGCTTTCTCAATATTTAAAAATCACTATCATTAACGGAATTTTAATAATACTAATATCGGCTAAATAAATTATGTCAGAATTTGTTCATTTACATAATCATACAGATTATTCACTTTTAGATGCAGCCCAATCTATTGATATGATGTGTGATCGATTAACAGATATTAATATGGATAGTATTGCTGTAACGGAACATGGTAATCTTTTTTCATTAGTACCCTTTTATCAAAGTGCTAAGAAAAATGGAATTAAGCCAATTATGGGCTGTGAAGTCTATGTTGCAACTGGGGACCATAAAGATCGTCATATTGATAAAAATTCTAAAAAATGGAATTATCATCATTTATTACTATTAGTTCAGAATGACGTTGGTTTAAAAAATTTAATCAAATTAGTATCCATTGGATTTCTTAATGGATTCTATTATAAACCACGAGTTGATAAGGACTTAATTCGTCAATATAGTGAAGGCTTGATTTGTTCAAGCGGATGCCTTGCGGGTGAAGTTAATTATTATGCGAGTATTGATGATTATGAAAATGCCAAGAGAGCTGCACTAGATTATAAAAATATTTTTGGAGATAGATTTTTTCTAGAATTACAAAATCATGGAATTAAGGAAGAATTAAAATCTCATAAAGTTTTATTGAGATTATCTAAAGATTTAGATATTCCTCTGATTGCCACTAATGATAATCACTATGCCTTTGAAGAACATTGGGAATCACATGATATATTATTTTGCTGTGGCATGGGTAAAGAGATATCAGATACCAATCGTCTTAAATATGAGCCAAGACAATTTTATATTAAATCTCAAGATGAAATGTATAAGATGTTTAAAGATTTTCCTGGAGCGATTGAAAATACTCAACGAATAGCAGAAATGTGTAATGCTGAAATTAGTATGGGAAGTTATCACCTTCCAATGTTTCCTATCCCTGGACTTGATGGCGAAGCTGACCCTGATGAATATTTACGCAACCTATGCATGAAAGGTCTTAATGAGCGGTATAATGAAATTACCCCTACCGTTCAAAAGCGACTTGATTATGAGCTAAATGTTATTAAAAAAATGGGTTTTGCGGGATATTTTTTAATTACTCAAGATTTTGTCAATTATGCAAAAGATAACAAAATTCCTGTTGGACCTGGAAGGGGTTCTGCTGTTGGATCAATTGTATCTTATGCTTCTGGTATAACAGATTTAGATCCTTTGAAATATAATTTACTTTTTGAACGTTTTTTAAATCCTGATAGAGTATCCATGCCAGATATTGATATTGATTTTTGCGTTAATGGACGTGAAAAAGTTATTGATTATATCAAGGACAAGTATGGAAATGATTCAGTTGCTCAGATTATTACTTTTGGAACTATGAAAGCTAAATCTTCAATTCGTGATGTCGGTAGAGTGATGGGAATGCCCTATGGCCAAGTTGATAATATTGCAAAAATGATTCCAAATGATCCTAAGATCACAATCGATAAAGCAATGAATCAAAATAAAGATTTAAAAAATGTATATGATGACAGTGAAACAGTCAAATCTTTAATAGATCACTCTAAAGTACTTGAGGGAATGAATAGGCATGCATCTACCCATGCAGCGGGTATTGTAATTACGCCAGGTCCATTAACTGATTATGTTGCTTTATATAAAAATCCATCTACGAATGATATTACTACTCAAGCAGATATGAAGTCAGTAGAAGATTTAGGTCTTCTTAAAATGGATTTTTTAGGACTTAGAAATTTAACAGTTATTGATCAAACTATAAAAATCATCAAAAAAAGACACAATAAAGAAATTGATATTAGCGCACTTAGTCTAGATGATGAGAAAGTTTTTAATTTATTTTCATGTGGAAATACTGTGGGAATATTTCAATTTGAATCTGCTGGTATGCAGGAGCATCTTAAGAATCTTCAACCAAAAGCATTTGAAGATTTAATAGTTATGAATTCAATGTATCGACCTGGACCGATGGGTAATATTCCTGAATACATAAAACGAAAACATGGAAAAGCAGAAATCCGATACTTACATCCATCTTTAGAAGATATTCTAGAAGAGTCATGTGGAATTATTGTATATCAAGAACAAGTGATGCAAATAGCAAATAAGATAGGTGGATTTACTTTAGCTCAATCTGATTTAATGCGTAAGGCGATGGGTAAAAAGAAAAAGAGGCTGATGGCTGGATTTAAAACTGATTTTGTAAATGGTGCGGTCAAAAATGAAATTAATGAAAAAACAGCAATAGAAATTTTTGAGCTATTAGAAAAATTTGCAGAGTATGGATTTAATAAGAGTCATTCAGCTGCATATGCACTAATTGCCTATCAAACTGCATGGCTCAAAACCTACTATACAGCAGAATATTTTGCAGCAAATCTATCATCAGATATTAATGATACTGACAAAGTTGTTAAACTAATTGATGATGCTAAAAGTTTAAATGTTAATGTTGTAATGCCTGATGTAAATATGTCCTTTCCCGATTTTCGTGTAATTGATGATCATACTATATCATATGGATTGGCAGCAATTAAAAATGTAGGATATAAGGCAGCAGAAGATATTGCTAAATCTCGTAATGATGTTACCTATGAAACAATTTTTGATTTGTGTACGATTGAATCTACAGCAGTAAATAAAAAAACACTTGAGAGCCTTATATTGGCAGGAGCTTGCGATCAACTAGCAGGTCATCGTGCCCAGCAATATGAATCTATAGATAAGGTAATACACTTTGGCCAACTTTATAATAAGCAAAGTAATAAGAATCAGGAGTCATTATTTTCTAGCGA
>CENX01075752.1_pt1 | contig 37114 bp, 37 predicted proteins | sample 361321 | NCBI WGS metagenome assembly CENX01 (sample SAMEA2619678, study PRJEB7988) | marine metagenome | isolation source: saline water (ENVO:00002010), including | reverse complement strand
ACACAAAATATAGAAATCGGGCCTGGCATAACTAATCCTTACACCCGACATCCGGCACAAACTTCAATGGCAATTGCTAGTCTTGATGAGCTATCACAGGGAAGGGCATTTTTGGGAATCGGGGCAGGCGGTTCTCTTACCTTAAATCCACTAGCTATAGAAAGGAAGAAGCCACTTAGTGCTGTTCGGGACACCATATCCATAGCTAGAAAACTCTTTTCAGGTCAGCAAACTTCGTACCAAGGGTCTATCGCATCGCTCAAAAATGCCCAGATTAAGTTTGCAAGGCCTGATATTGAAATTTGGCTTGCTGGAAGGGGGCCAAGAATGCTTGCACTAGGGGGAGAGGAGGCAGATGGAGTGATGCTTGACTTTATCTACAAACCCCAAATTGCGGAGTACGTTCAAAGAATTCGAAAAAATGGTAATGCTAAAATATGTTACTCAACAGCAATAGTTACAGAGAAAGAAGATCTGGAATTTGTCCGTCCCCATATGACGTATCGCCTTGTTGATGCTCCTAAAAATGTGCAAGAAGCAATTGGAATAACGAAAAGAGAAATAGAGAACATTAGAGTTGCTATGAGCGGGGGACTGGAAGCCGCAGCAAAATATGTTAAGGATGAATGGGTGGAACCATTCATAATTAAAGGAAGCATCAGAAATTGCCGAGAGGAAATAGAAGAAATATGTTCAAGGCATAATGTTGAGGAATTTCTAGTTCCAATGTTTAAGATGGCTGATCAAAAGAGCTACTTAAGGCAGATCTCTAAGATCTTTTCGCCAAACTAGCGCAGCGGGCTTGGTATTGATCTTTCCAAGTATTTCCCATGGCTAGCTTTCCCAGTGAACGTACGATTCTCAATCACAATTTTTCCTCTGCTCAGAACAGTTTGAACTTGTCCCGTTACTTGCATTCCCTCCCAAACTGAATTATTTACAGCCATATGATGTGTGGAAACTCCAAGAACATGCTCTACATGGGGGTCATAAATAACAATATCCGCATCAGCTCCTGGCGCAATAATGCCTTTTCTCCCTTCCAAACCGAATAATCGTGCTGGAGTGGTAGAACAAACCTCTACCCAACGTTCAAGCGAGATTTCGCTATTCCGAACACCTTGAAAAATAAGGTCCATCCGGTGCTCAATAACACCAAGCCCATTGGGTGTCTGTCTAAAATCATCAATACCAAGTAACTTCTCGGCATCACAGAAGGGGCAATGATCAGTAGCTACGACGGAAAGGTCATCTGTTTTCAAACCTTTCCATAAACTGTCGTGATTGCCATCTTCCGAAGAACGTAGCGGAGGTGAACAAATATGTCGGACACCATCTAAACCTGGTTGATCAAGATGTTCTTCAAGGCTCAAATAAAGATATTGAGGACATGTCTCTGCGAAAACATTTCGACCCGCATCTCTTGCCCTTGCAACTTCATGTAATGCTTTCTGGGATGAGAGATGCACAATATACAAAGGGGAGTTAGCGACTATCGCAAGTTGGATAGCTCTATGTGTAGCTTCGCTTTCAAGTTCCGGAGGGCGCGTTTTGCCATGCCAGATTGAAGTTGTGTCGCCTCGAAGCGATGCCTGGTCTCTGAGAACATCAATGGCAATACCATTTTCAGCATGCATCATAACCATTGCCCCAGATTCAGCAGCTAGTTGCATTACTTGCAGAATCTGCCCATCGTCCGAATACCAAGCATCAGGATATGCCATAAATAATTTGTAACTAGTTATTCCATTATCAACCAGTTTTGAAATGTCAACAAGTGACTGTTTATTAACATCTCCAATTGAGAGATGGAACGAATAGTCAATGGCGCACTGCCCCGCCGCCTCAGCTAATCGCGCTTCAATAGCATCTGGAACAGCAGTCCCTTTAATTTGGCCAGCAAAATCAATGATCGTAGTCGTTCCACCCCATGCGGCTGCTTGAGTACCGGTTTCGAAAGTGTCACTTGAGGTAGCTTCAGGAGTCATAGGGAGTTGAAGATGAACATGCGCATCTACCCCTCCGGGAATCACATATTTTCCAGTTGCATCAATAACTTCTACCTCTCCGCGGAGAGCTGTTTGTATGATCTCACTATCATGGCTAAGAACTCCGACAATCTTTTCTCCATCAATGAGTACATCTGCAATGCCAGCATGCTTTGCGTTTACAACGGTGCCACCAGTTATTAGTCGTATCGCCATCACTTACCTTCCAAAAGAAAAATCTCGGATTTCTCTCATAGCTTCGGTTAGAGACGTAACAGCAGAGTCAAACAACTTCTCTCCAAGTTCTTTCGAAGCACCTGTCGGGTCGCCTATGTACCCATCTTGATCAAAATCATTTGAAAGCCATCCGAACGAAACTGAACCCCCAAATTTCACATGGCTATTACTGGTGAGATGTTCGGGAATTCTCCTTTCCGCTTTCGATAAATTCACCTGTTCGGGTCGCAAAAACATGAACATAGATGTTTCGTCTCGCCCTCCATGAATGCCCATTCCTAATTCATCTTCGTTTGATGCACCACCGTAAGCTGGTGGAATCGATGGGTGCATGAGAAAAGTCTGTAATGAGTATTCTATTCGTAATTCTCTAAGCGCGGTAGAGAGCATCGTCGTGTTTCCCCCATGCCCATTCAATATCACTATTTTTTTAGCCTTTGTAGTAGAGACTGAGCGGGCAATATCATTGAGTACTGCCATCAAAGTTTCATATCCTAGTGAAATTGTTCCAGGAGACCAAGAGTGCTCATTTGACTTAGAAAACGAAAGAGTCGGAAGAACCCAGAGGTCAATTTCTTTTCCACACTTTTCTAGAACCGCACGCGCCATTTCGTCGGCAATTACATAATCCACTGATAAAGGGAGGTGCGGTCCATGCTGTTCAATCGCTCCGATTGGTAAAAGGACAATAGACTCTTCGGTTAATTCGGTTAGAATTTCTGGACCTGTAAGGTCTTGGTACATGCCACTCATAGATTGAGATTAGCGCTTTCTTCAAGCACTTTTCCGCAATTTGCATAGTTAAATGTCATATAACTACCTTAACTTCCTAGTTCCATAAACGCTTTGAACGCATAGCGAGATCTTTATGAGCTTTACTAAGGTCAAAATTCATTGGTTCTCCATCTTTTATCTGATGCTTACCTGCTACGAATAAATCTCTTACCTTTCGGTCAGGGCCAAGTATCAAACCTCCGATTGGGTCTGCTACACCCAATAAGTCATTGCTGGGCCATACAGCAAGATCTGCTGGGGCTCCAATATCAAATGAACCAAATTTTTCTAGGCCAAGACATTCAGCACCTCCGATTGTTCCTAAATTTAAAGCATCTATAGGCATAAGTGCATCCGGCCTGCCTTCACGTAAGCGCGCAGTATAAAGGGCTTGACGTAATTCAGGAAAAAGACTTCCAACCTCATTACTAGCTACACCATCAACTCCCAAACCTACTGGAACGTTAGCAGCTTGAAGATCGACGACAGGACACATCCCCGCAGCTAGGCGGGCGTTAGATGAAGGGCAATGAGCGACGCCAGTTCCGTTTGATCCAAGAAGTTTAATTTCTTCAGGGGAGAAATGAATTCCATGAGCAAACCATACGTCATTGCCAGACCATCCCCAGTCAAATAGTTGTTCCGCTGGCCTCTTCCCGAAACGGTTAAGACAGTGCTCCTGCTCATCAAGTGTTTCACATAAATGCGTATGTAAGCGTAATCCATATCGTCTAGCGAGAGTGGCTGAATCTTCCATCAGCCCAGAACTAACCGAAAAAGGGCTACAAGGAGCAATTACTACATGAACCATTTCGCCATCATGATGTTTGGAAATTACACGTTCTGTTGATGTCAAAATCGATTCGCGGTCTTCAACTAAAGAATCAGGTGGCAAGCCACCATCGGATTCGCCAAGGTCCATAGATCCTCTGCTAAGGAAAAGACGAATCCCGACAATTTTTGCAGCATCAACTATTACGTCAAATACTGAATCATCCCCATTGGGAACGACGTAATGGTGGTCAAAAGCTGTCGTACATCCGCTCAGAGCTAGTTCTCCTAAACCGACCAGAGCAGAAGAGTAGACATCTTCTACGCTCATTTTTCCCCAAACAGGATAGAGAGTCTTTAACCACTGAAATAAATTGCATCCAGTAGCCAACCCACGAGTCATCCACTGGTAGAGATGGTGGTGTGTATTGATTAATCCAGGAGTAATAATATCGCCATCTACGCGAATCACAATATCGTCTTCTAACGGTTCGACATGGCCCACAGCTGTGATGAGGCCATCATCAAATGCAATATCACCTGGGTGTCTCGCACCTCGTAATACAGTTCGTCCCACCTATATTACGTTACCTGAAGGTGAAAAAATTAGACTTTTTATTGCATTTTCGTCATTTTTCGTGAAATGCATGTTTTTCTAAATCACTTAGGCTGGCCCACTCGAGCGTAGCAATATGTGTTGCTTCAAGTCGCACTTGGGGTGCTTTCCCAGCTACTAAAGCTTCTTGCCACCGGGGGGCACATAAGCACCATTGATCACCTGGTTTCAGGCCCGTAAATCCATACTCTGGCATCGGGGTCGACAGATCATTCCCAGCTTCTTTTGAGAATTGAAGAAACTCATCAGTCATGATAGCGCAAACAGTATGGACACCCATATCGCCCGATCCAGTGTCGCAGCAACCATTCCTGTAGTATCCCGTAAGTGGATCCAAGCTACAATCTTCAAGGTCTGTTCCAATAACATTTTTTGCCATAATGAAATCTTACACGATCAGATTTACAGTGTTCAAAGTCTTAGTAGTTTCTGCCTAATCCTTAAGCGTGAATAGGTGCTCTTTTGGTTGACCATTGGATTTCGTTCTCAATTTGAGCTCCTATACGAAAGAGAAGGTCCTCGCGTCCGTAAGCAGCTACCAATTGTATACCTATGGGCAAGCCATCAGATGTGAATCCTGTTGGTAGAGAAATAGCAGGTTGACCGGTTGCGTTAAAGGGAGAAGTATACGCAGCGTAAGGAAGAGAGCGCATTGAATTCCTCATGGGTTCATCCTCTGTCGATGTTAGTTCCCCAATAAGTGGGGGAGGCTGAAGCGTTGTAGGAGTTAACAGTAAGTCCCATCCTTCCTCCCACCACTGCAATGTGGATCGCCTCATAGCTCCCATAGCTGCTTGAGCCCGCAAAACTTCTAATCCAGAAGTTTTTGCACCGTATTCTGCCATAAGCCATGAGCCAATTTCTACATCTTCAATTGTTAGTTCTCTACCAATCAGTTCAGAAACATTTTTCAATGTTAAATTTGCTCCAGCCATCCAAATGGCGCTGAATCTACCGCCAATTGCGGGATCATCTAATGCAGGCGGATGTGCTTCGTCTACATAGTGTCCAAGATTTTCAAGAAGTGCAGCTGCTTCGTTTGTTAGGCGCCGGCAATCATCATGAAGCTCGAGTTCGCTTCTAGGAGATTCGTTCCAAAGACCTATTCGGAGTTTCCCAGGGTTAGCTACTACCTGATTCATGTAAGGCTGTCCATGAGTTGGGGCAACGACGCCATCACCCAAAGTAGGTAATGCAGTGGCATCAAGGATAGCTGCTGTATCGCGCAAGGAGTGAGAGACCACATGCTGAATAGAAAGGCCCCATTCTTCTTGAAGTGGGCCCATAGGTACGCGTCCGCGGCTTGGCTTTAAACCTACGAGTCCGCACATGGCTGCCGGAATACGGATACTTCCTCCGCCATCGCTCGCATTCGCAGATGGAACCATTCCCGAAGCTACAGCTGCAGCGGCTCCACCACTTGAACCACCTGTACCGTAGTCGGTATTCCAAGGATTTCTACAAGGACCATAAGATTCAGGTTCGGTAGTTCCAACAAGCCCAAATTCTGGTGTATTGGTTCTACCGATAACAATAAACCCTGCTTCACGGTATCTTCTAGCTAAATCAGATTCTATCGGCGAAATATAGTTGGCATCTTTCAAGGCTTTATTTCCAAGGTGCATGGGTTCACCAGCACTACACGTCCAAAGATCTTTTAATAGAAAGGGCACACCTTTAAACGGGCCGTCAGGAATGTCACCTTTTGCATCTTCTAAAGCTCGCTCAAATCTTGTTGTAACGACGGCATTAAGCTTATTATCTAGAGATTCTATTCGATCTATAGATGCCTGAACAGCTTCAGAGGCTGAGATTTCGCCAGATCGAATAGCTTCTGCTAGACCAACGCTGTCCAATCGGCTTAACTCGCTATCACTATAATCCATAAAAGGAACATACCTCAGCATTAGGTGAACCGCTAAAGCGGCGTTTAATTTCTAGGGGTTCCATTTCGAAAAAGTATCAATCATGAGCTGCACATCTGAACCAAGTGGGTAAAGGATTGGGGATGTACAGCCAGCTTCTATGTATTCCAGAACTTTTGCCTTAGCTTCTTCAGGACTTCCTGAAGCTGTGCATCTCTGGACAACATCATCTGGAACAAGTTTTGAGGCAGCAAGGACTTCTTCATTAGTGGCTGGCCAAGAGAGCACTTGATGTATTTCATTAAGTAGTTCGTCTGTAACACCACTTGCAGCCATGATATGAGGTTGTTGACCAAGGTATTGAGTTAAGAGAAGACGAGCGCTGTCTAATGCAGCTTGCCTATCTTCGTCAATTGAACAAACAATAAGTTGAGGTCGGTCTATGCTGTCGAGGTCTTTACCAACAGAATTCGCTCCGGCCTCTAACGCTTCCATAGCGCGTACGTTATATTTTGGTTCAACCATGTAGTTGAGCACTACTCCGTCAGCTATTTTCCCTGTTAGCTCCATCATCTTCATTCCTGTGGCGCCAATGTATATCGGAACATCTTTGGCGACTCTTTCTTGGTGAACATAATCAAGTTCTACGCCATCAAGCTTTACATATTCTCCTTCATAAGTAACTGGTCCATCGCATTGCAAAAGAGCACGGACTGACTCAACGACCTCTCTCATTACTTTAAGAGGTCGTTTTCTTTCAATGCCTACCTTTGAAGCTAAAGGGTCCCACCAAGCTCCAATCCCAAGGATTATTCGACCTGGAGCTAAGTCGTCAAGCGTTGAAAAAGTTGAGGCTATCCGAGCGGGATTTCTTGTCCAGCAATCAATTACGCCACTTCCTATTTTGATTCGTTCAGTGCTTGTAGCAAATGCCGCCATTGGGACACAGCACTCCCTGACTAGTCTTGAATCAGCTTGCCATACAGAGTCAAAGCCCTTTCTTTCGGCAGATTGAGCGAATTCAATCGCGTTCTGTATCGAATGAGCATCCTGAAGATAGATACCTACTTCTTGGGTCATACGACCTCCTGAAGCTTCCGAAATAAGCGGATAGCTGCTTCAGCAGCTTTTGCTTTAATTTCGTCAGCATCAATTTTAGTAAACTCGCCGTTTTCCATCACTTTTTCTCCATCAATTTCAATATTCACTGGCTTTACTCCGGTCGTAAAGGCTAAGTGCCAAGGGTCCATTTTATGGTAGGACCAAGTCACAATATCGTTGACACATTCGGGAAATAAAGATTTATTAACTTCAAGCATTTCCCAGGTCCTCTCCGGAGATTCGGTAACGTTATCTTCGCGTAAGCGAGCGTATGCTATCCGAAATTCGTCAACCATATCAGCACCTATACCATCGGTTCCTAACCCAATCGGGTTAGTAAATCTTGAAGGTTTGGCATAGCCAACAGAGTTGTTCATATTTGACCGGGGATTATGAATAATAGTTCCCTTTAGTCCATGGTTATCTTCTAGGGAGACTCCATGGACTATGAGCCAATCATCGTTTGTAAATGGTTTTAACTTTGTAACAGCAGATGAGTCTATTTCGCTCTCTGCAACATGAACATGAACTCCAACGTGGAAATCAGTTGCAAGTTCAGTTGCCGCCGCTATGGTCTCATCTGAACAAGTAAAAGCTGCATGAATGCCGACCATGCCCCGTCCGCCTTCGCTTAGGAAACGTCTGTTCTCCTCTAAACCGCGTTTAGCACCATCAGTCATTCCTTCTATTTCTTCAAAGTATCCTTCGCCTCTATCAGTTACCCCATAGCAGGTATTGACCCGCACTCCTACAGATTCGCAAGCATCTTGGATAGTGGTCAACGAACCTTCGATTGCGTTTGGTGATTCATGGTGGTCAATGATGCAAGTTGTCCCGCTTTGTAATGCTTCCAAGGCCCCTAATTTCGCTGACCATTCAATCATGTCTAAGTCAAGAGCTTGATCTAGCCTCCACCAAATAGATTTTAGAATCTCAAGAAAAGATTCGGGTGTTTTAATTGGAGCAGGCATTCCTCTAGCAAGTGAAGAGTAGAGGTGGTGATGAGCGCAGACTAACCCATGTGTCTGGTTAGAAGTTAGTTCCATGCCTCGGCCCGCTCGCGGTTTGACATATCTTCCATAGGTAGCTCATTTCGCCATAACCCATCGTTGGCTTGGAGCGCCGCAGCCACAGCGCCAGCAGTTGGTACAAGGCCTATTTCTCCAACACCTTTGATCCCATATGGGGAGTTCGGTTGTGGCGACTCAACAAGTATTACATCAACATCTGGCATATCCTTTGGGCGAATGATGTTAAGACTTTTTAAAGTTAGGTTTTTTGGTTTTCCGGATTCGTCACAAGGGAAACCTTCGGTAAGTGCATATCCAAGACCCATGTGGACTGCACCTTCAATTTGGCCCTCGCATAGCAGAGGATTCACTGCTTTCCCGACATCATGAGCAGCAACAACTCGTTCAATTTTTTCTGATTCGGGATTTATAATGACAAGCTGAGCGGCGTAGCCAAATGTAGAGTGGATGACTGGATTCTCGATATTTTCTGATAATGAATTCGTCCAGTCAACTCTGTATTCTCCTTCATAATCTATCCCTACTTTTTGACCATCTTCAATTGCGTTTCGGCAAGCATCTTGAACTGCACCTGCACCCATAAGCGTTCCGCGACTACCCGTTGTTTGCCCAGCACCTAGTTCTCTGGACGTGTCAACTATTACATCTATGGTTTCAACTGGAACACCAAGTTCTTCAGCAGCTACTTGTAAGGCAACCGTATGTACGCCCTGCCCCATTTCTGTCCAACAATGTCGGACCTGAACACGACCATCTTCAGTAAAATGAATTACAGCTTTAGCAATTTCTTTAAATCCATTCCCTAACCCAGAATTCTTTAGACCTAAACCAATGCCAACTGGTTTCCCATCGGAAATAGCTTGATCAAAAGCAGGCTTGACCGCATCTAAACAAGCCTTAGCCCCAAGTGCTCCGTCATCCATGATTTGGCCGGGACCCCAAGTTGAACCAGAAGTAACAACATTAATATTTCGAATTTCCCACCCGCTTATACCAACTTTTTCAGCGAGTCGGTCCATCACTCCTTCCATAGCAAATTGGGCTTGGTTAGCCCCAAACCCTCGGAATGCGCCACAGACAGAATTGTTTGTACGTGCAGCAATGGCCTCAACTTCGATGTTCGGGATAACGTATGGTCCGCTTGCATGGCCAGCAGCTCGTTCAAGAACTTTCATCCCTACTGAAGCATAGGGTCCTGAGTCACCAATCATTTGAACGGAAAGGGCCTTAAGTTGTCCCTTATTATTACACCCAGCTTTATATTCAAGTCGGATGGGGTGCCGTTTAGTATGAATCAGAAAAGATTCTTCACGACTTAACGTAGTTTTGACTGGTTGCTTGAGCAGCCATGCAGCAAGAGCTGTTTGCGCCTGGTTTGACATATCTTCTTTCCCGCCAAAAGCCCCACCATTCGAAACAAGTTCAACAGTTAAATCACTTTGGTCTATGCCCAGAACTCTTGCAATATCGTTTCTATCATCCCATATTCCCTGACCTCCGCTATAGACATAAAGTTTCTGGTCATCATCAAATGTGGCCAAAGTTGATTCTGGTTCAAGAAATGCATGGTCCACCCGCTGTGTTTGGAAGGTTTCACTGACTATGTAATCGCACTCTTCCCAAGCAGCCTCTACATTGCCTCTTTCATATGATGAAGTAGAAAGAACATTGCCGTCTAGGCCCCAGACGGCATCCTCTTTTGAATCTATAGCTTTTATCGGGTTAGTGAATACAGGAAGCACACTGTATTCAATTCTGATGAGTTCAGAAGCTGCACGAGCGATTTCACGTGTTTCAGCAACAACCATGGCCAACACATCTCCTAGATAGCTAGTTCTCCCTCTAACAGGAATAAACACTGGCCAATCTTTATGGATAAGGCCAACTTTCAATTCGCCGGGGACATCTGCAGCAGTGATGACTCTAACTACGCCTTCTAAAGCTTCAGCATCGGAAGTATCAATTGAAATAATATCGGCACGGGCATAGTCGCTAAGTTTGAAAGCGCCATGAAGAAGGTCTGGAACATCAAGGTCATCAATAAATGGCCTTTCCCCTATAGCTAAGGACTCAGCCTCGTATTTGATTTGTCTGCTACCGATGCCGGTGCTTTCTTCTAAACAAGGAATATCTCCCTGAGCAAGTGACTCAACTGCATCTAGGATTTTAATGTATCCAGTGCAGCGGCATAGGTGAGCGCCAAGATGCCTTGCAGCATATTCTCTTTCTAATTTGTCGCCTTTTTTGTCAACTAATACCTTTGTCCTCACCATAATACCGGGTGTGCAAAAACCACATTGAAGAGCACCACATGCCGCAAATGCCTCACCCATGCGATTGATTTCATCAGGGTCAAAACCTTCTAACGTCTGTATTGATGCACCCTCGGCTCGCTCAACAGAAAGCTGACATGAGATTCTAGCTTTGCCATTCATGATGACAGTGCAACATCCGCACTGTCCGGTGGGAGAACAGCCATCTTTTGCAGACAGAATACCTAATTCATCTCGCAACGCTCCAAGTAGATGGGCGTGATCACCCACCACCTCGATTTGTTTACCATTCAGCTCAAATATAGTCATGTCTCTTCCGGAAGTATTGCTCCACTTTGACTCGTTATCCGTGAGTAAGTTTCTGGTCTTCTGTATCGGTCAAAGTCAAAGAGTGTTTGTTTGTAATTATTACATAAATTTAAATCAAGTTCTGCAACCACGACCTCGTCATCATTGTGAGTCGTGTTTGCAATAATTCGTCCTGTTGGAGCGATTATGCAGGTATCTGCTAACGAGTTAACGCCCTCTTCATTACCCCCCTTAGCAACTCCGATAACGTAACATCCATTTTGGTATGCCCCAGCTTGCATCACAAGCTGACTGTGAAAAGATGCCAGTGGGTCCTGCGAAGGGTCAGGTGCGTAGTGAAGGGGTGTGTTGTATCCAATTAAAATTATTTCTGCTCCTCCCAATGCAAGGCAACGGTATGTTTCTGGCCATCGTCGATCATTGCAAATAGCCATACCTATCACTGCGCCGAATGCGTTCCAGGTTGGGAAGTCATCTCCGGGTTCAAAGTATCGTCTTTCTAGGTGCTGGAATTCTCTCCAAGGTTCATGTTCTTCATGACCTGGTAAATGCACTTTTCTATACTTCCCGACGATGTGACCATCTTTTCCGACGAGTACTTGGGTGTTATATCTATGACCATCCTTAGTAAGCTCGGCGTAGCCAAGCGAGAATCCGATTTTAAGTTTCTTGGCAGTTTCAAATAGAATTTGTGTTGAAGAATTTGGCATTTCTGTCTCGTAGAAGTCATCTAGATTTAAAGAGTCTTCTTCTTCGATAAACCATCTTGGGAAAAAAGTAGTGAGGGCTAATTCTGGATATACGACAAGATCTGCTCCTGAGTCACTTGCTTCCATCATGAGTTTAATCAGTCTCTGAATAATTTCTTGGCGTGAATGGTCCAAATTGATTGGTCCGAGTTGTGCGGCACCTACTTTGATTTTTCTCTTACTCATTGTCACCCCCTGCAATATCTAAAATTAGTCGCAGAAGTGTGTTTCCTCCGGCTTCAATGTCATCTTTTGACGTAAATTCTTTTGGATTGTGCGAGAGGCCATCTTGACTTGGTACAAATATCATCGCAGATGGACATATACGAGCAAACATTTGTGCATCGTGGCCAGCCCCAGAGGGCATTTGCTTTGAAGATAGTTTTAATGAGTCAGCAACTTCTTTGACCTTCTGCACTAAATCTAAATCAAATACAACGGGCTCGAACCTAGCAAGTTGCTTCTTCTTTATTTTCACGTCTTCTTGAATTTCTAGCTCATTACAGAATTCCTCAAGCTGACCCTCAGCCTGTCGTAGCAGCATTTCGTCAGTGTTCCGAAGATCAACAGTCATTTCAACATGTGCAGCAACAACATTCACTAAGTTTGGAGAAACATCAATTTTCCCTACAGTTCCTACCTGATTGTTTCCTATCTCCTCGGATAATTGTCTTACAAATCTGGTTATTTCTGCTGCGCAGAATAGAGGGTCTTTTCTCATATGCATTGGGGTTGTGCCCGCATGATTAGAAACCCCAGTTATTGATAACTCGGACCAGCTAATCCCTTGAACACTGTCTACAGCGCCAATAGTTATACCTTCTGCTTCGAGGACTGGTCCCTGCTCTATATGAAGTTCAACAAAGGCCTTGGGAGTTATCCCTGGGCACGGTGCCGGCCCGTCATACCCAATTCTTGCGAGTTCGTCACCAAAACGTGATCCATCAATACCAACGATATCGTAGGCTTTTTCAGGGGTCATTCCTCCAACGTAAACGAGACTTCCAAGCATGTCTGGTGCGAACCTGGCGCCTTCTTCTCCGGTGAAGAAGGCAACGGAGATAGGATGAGTTGGCGAAATATTATTTTCGGCAAGAGTTTCGACGACCTCTAAACCAGCAAGGACCCCAAGGTTCCCATCAAAGCGTCCACCGGTCCGAACAGTGTCTATATGGCTGCCAGTCATGACAACAGAGTTCTCAGGATTTGTCCTTTCTCCACTCCAAGTAGCCACCACGTTACCTACTAAGTCTATTGTTATTGTCATTCCTAGGTCTCTCATCCAGGTCACAACTAAATCACGGGCATCTCTATCTTCGGCGGTTAGGGCAAGACGAGAACTTCCTAGCGTCTCGGGGATTTCCCCGATCTCAGCTAGTTGCTCTAATCGAAGCCATAATCGTTCAATGTTGATACGCATATTACCTCAGGAGTGTTATTAGGTCTTATGAGAGTCTATTAATGTTGCTCTGTTTTTCACTCCACCCATCAGCAGCCCTAATTCAGAAATAGAACATTCTGCAGTATCTAGATCTGCAACAATTTCCCCCTCAAACATCACAATCACCCTATCTGATAGTGCGAGAATCTCGTCTAGATCTTCAGAAATTACAACAATAGCTGTTCCTTCGTCGCGTTGTTCAATAAGGCGTTGATGAATGTATTCCGCCGCTCCAATATCTACGCCTCGGGTGGGTTGGGCGGCGAGCAGTACTTTGGGACTGGAGGAGAGTTCGCGGGCCATTATTAACTTTTGGATGTTCCCTCCTGACAAATTCTTTGTGTTTGTTTCTATTGAGGGTGTTTTCACATTGAACTTTTGTGTTATATCTTCTGCATAGGCAGCAACTTTTGTGATATTTAGAAAACCGAATTTAGAGAAGTCATTACTTTTGTGATCAATCAGAATACAATTTTCTTTCACAGAGAAGTCCCCGATAGCCCCATCGCGCATTCTTTCTTCGGGAACATAGGAAAGTCCAGATTTGCGAATATCTCGGGGAGATAGGTTGGTAATTTCTTGATTTCCCAGGAAAAGCTTCCCCTTCTCTACCTTTCTGAGGCCGGCTATAGATTCTGCTAGTTCTCTTTGTCCATTACCGGAGACACCGGCGATTCCTACTATCTCGGATGAGCGAACGTCAAAAGAAACGTTATTAACTGCAATATTTTCCTTATCGCCTTGAACGGTTAAGGACTTAAGCTGCAGTTGGATATCACCTGGTTGAACATTTATCTTATTGGGGGAAAGGTTCACTTGGCGGCCTACCATCATTTCCGCAAGTTCTTTACGGTTAGTGTGGCTCGGAGCGGTCATGCCTGAAACTTTGCCGTCACGGAGTACTGTGATCCGGTCACTTAAAGTTAGGACTTCAGGTAATTTGTGTGAGATGAAAATTAATCCTCTCCCGTTGTCAGCAAGCTTTCGAAGGGTTTCGAAGAAGTCTTCGACTTCTTGTGGTGTTAAAACAGCTGTAGGTTCGTCAAGGACTAACAGTTTGGCGTTTCTGTAGAGTGCTTTTAAAATTTCTACTCTCTGTCTCTCTCCTACAGACAGTTGCCATATTTTGGCTTTAGGGTCCACAATAAGGTTGTATTCGTTCGCAAGATCGTTTAACCGTTTTTCTACTTCGTGCATTTTTGAAGTACCCATTCCTAGAGCAACGTTTTCAGTTACGCTAAGTGAGGGCACAAGCATAAAGTGCTGGTGGATCATCCCAATCCCAGCGGCAATTGCAGATGACGGAGAATTGACCTCCAAAGGTTTACCATCGAGAAAAACTTCGCCGGAGTCAGGTTTGTATATGCCAAATAAAATTTTCATTAAAGTGCTTTTTCCAGCACCATTTTCACCGAGTAACGCATGTACCTCACCGGACACCAAATCGAAATTGACGTCACGGTTAGCGATTACTCCCGGGAATCTTTTAGTGATTCCCCTCATTTCAAGAAGTTTTTCCATATGTTTTGAGATCGTGGGGAGCCATCAGGCTCCCCACGATAATTGATTTTAGGGAATTATTGTAGTTACTTCTCCATTTATGACTGATTCGGAAACTTGGTCAAGTAAATCTGTTAGAGCGCTCGGGACATCCCAATTGCCCCACTCGATCACAAGACCTTCATTATCCAAATTGATCTCGTATGTATTCCCACCAAGTTTTCCATTACCGATATCGTCTACCAGGCTTTGAAGTGCAATTTCCCAATGGTAAACCTGACTTGCGGCCACGACTCCATCTGCTGCGGCAGAAGTCTGGTTTGACTGTGTTCCAAACCATAGTAGTCCTTCTTGCTCTGCTACACCGATAGCTCCAACTGTCATCTGGGCTGTACCAGTTAATACATCTGCTCCATTTGATACAAATGCTGCAGCTGTTTCAGAAGCTAATGCAACATCAGCAAATGATTCGATATAGGTCACGCTTACTTCCGCTCCACCTGACTCAGCTCCGAGTGTGAAGCCATCAACGTATAATTTGGCGTCTCCGACAGCAATAGGACCAACGATTCCTATGCTTTCTCCGACTTCAGCGGCGATTACTCCGAGTACGTAGCCTCCTTCATTGGAAGCAGCAGTATAGGCAGAGACGTTATCTAACCCAAAGGTATCTACTGCAGTTCCCCAGGCAAAGGCAGTGTCTGGGAAATCAGGAGCAATCTCTTGAAGCGGTCCACCATATTGTGATCCGTGAGCAATAACCAGATCGTAGCCCGCTTCGGCGTAGTCCCTAATGGCCGTCGCAGCTTCCTCGACTATGAAAGTTCCAGGGGTAATTGCAGTTTCGCTTACGCCTGTAAGTTTACTGACGCCATCCACGATGCTTTGACTAAAAGCTAGATCATTTTCAGCGCTTGGAGCAACAATAGCGACTCTGATTCCATCACTAGTCTCAGCTGAGCTGGCGCTACTGCTTTCATCATCATCTCCGCAGGCAGAGATTGTAAATGCTAGTAAGCACATAATTGGTACGAGTAAAAGTTTATGTAATTTCATGTAACTCCTTAATTAATTTCAAGTGAACTCTATAACATTTCAGGCTAAAAGAAAGATCCCAAATCGTTTGTTAACACAGAGGTAATATTTGTCGTTTTAGTCTCCTCTTGTAAATGGAATCGTGAGGGCTGAAGGCGTCGAAGTTGTTCGTCGAGCTATCACAGCTAAAGCTAGAACAGTTAATACAGCTGGCGCCATAGTTGTAAGGCTTGCAGCTGCTCCCGTGACAATACCTAAAGTTTTCCACTTAGTAATCACAGCAGTTACAAGACCGTAAAGGAGGGAACCGGCAAGTACACCAGATGCTTTCCAGCCTCCGAAGTAGACTAAGGCTACTGCTATGAAGCCCATTCCATTCGTAATGTTATTCTGGAAGGTTCCCAATTGTATTGTCAGAGCGGCACCGGCTAATCCTGCCATGGCATTTCCGAAAAGTATTGTTGCTGTGCGTACTCTATTTACGCTGACGCCTACTGAGTCAGCAGCTGAGGGCGTTTCTCCTACCGCTCTTAAATTTAGGCCGAAAGTAGTTTTGTGCATCACCCATGCAATCAAGGGAACTAGGGCGAATGCTAAATAAACAATGAGAGTGTGGTTAAACAGAATATCTCCAACGTGTGGAATATCGCCGAGAAGTGGAATCTTTGTTTTCCTAAATGATGGAATGGACCGAGGGGTCCCAACTTGTTCGAGAAAAAGCAATTCGCTAAACCCAAGACCGAAAAGGAAAATACCTATACCGCTTATACCTTGATCAGCTTTAAAGATAAGTGTTGCTACAGCGTAAATAACTCCCATAATAAGTCCTACCAGGATCCCAATAACTACTCCAAGTAAACGTGAACCAGATTCTAGAACAGTCCAATAAGCGAAGAAGGAGCTCAACAGCATGACACCGTCAACGCCAAGGTTAAGTACTCCGCTTCTTTGCCCAAGAGTTTCTCCAAGCGCAGCTAACAGGTAGGGTGTCGCAAGTCGGACCCCTGAAGCAAATGTGGCTATCAATACACTTATTGTAAAAAATTCACTCATATCCTGCTCCTGAGTTAGCTTCATCATTCATCGTTTCGGCCTCGCCTTTAAGGGTAAGTTTCCTTTGAATTTTTTCTCGGATTGTTGTGCTACAGACTACGAAAACAACAACCAAACCATTTAGGCCCACCACGAGTGCTGAAGGGATTTGGATGGCTCTTTGCATAGCACTCGCTCCTACCAGAAGTCCACCAAATAGTAACGATGAAGGTATGGTCCATAAAGGGTGCAGGCCACCAAACAAAGCAGCAACGATTCCGTTAAATCCTGCCGAGCCCGTAAAACCAAGCGAAGATCCATCTGTTATTAAGCGATGCGACTGGCTTCCGAAGACTAAAATTGCGCCCGCCAAACCACACATAGCGCCCGAGTAGGTCATTGCTAGCAAAGTCATTCTTTTGACAGGTATCCCTGCGTACTTTGCAGCATTAGGGTTATGCCCCACAGCTCGAACTCGGTAGCCTAAAGTTGTCCGCCAAAGAAAAACCCAAGCAATCAATGCAGTAACTAACGCAATGATAATTCCCAAATGCAAGCGTGTCCCATCTATCAATACTGGGAGATCAGCGTTCTCAGATAGTCTTTCAGTTTGCGGAATCCGTGTTCCTCTTTCTATTTCTATAGGGTCTATTAATGGGGCTCTCAAGAGGTAGTTCATGACTTGGATAGCGACAATGTTTAGCATGATCGTAGATAGGATTTCATTAACTCCGAGGTATGCTTTCAGTGCTCCTGGGATAGCGCCCCAAATTCCGCCTCCCACCAGACCTGCAATGAGAACTAAGGGGATTATGACAAGCGGCGGCAAGGTAGGAAGGTATAGAACTGTGACTGTTGATAAGAGTGCCCCAGAGACAATTTGTCCTTCGCCTCCGATATTAATGACTTCAGCTCTAAAGGCAATACAAATTCCCACACCAACTAGTAGTAAAGGCATTGCACGAACGGCAGTATCTGCAAGTGCGTCAGTATCACCAAAAGCACCTTGAAGAAGTGCCCGGTATCCATCAAATGGGTTTGCGCCAAGGATTGCAATAATGATCGCGCCAATGGATAAAGCTGCTAATGCTGCACCCAACGGAATAATAATTCCATGAAATTTTCGGAATAATATCAAACCAAAGTCCTCGCCATCGCATCAGATACGTTTACTATCATTACCAGATAAGTAGGATAGACATACAAAGCGAACAGTTAATTTAAAAGTTTAGAAACTAAAAGACAATATCCTCTGGTTTTATCGGAACCCTGTTTAGCTTCTTGCCAGTCGCATTCCTAATCGCTGAAATAATAGCTGGAGTTGAGGAAATTACAGGAGGTTCGCCAATTCCTTTCGCTCCGAAAGGTGCTCCAGGCTCTGGCTGTTCAATAAGGGAAGCAATCTTGATTGGAGGTGTATCCATCGCTGTAGGAAGAAGATAGTCAGTGAAATTCGCATTAGCTATTTTGCCATTATTGAGAACTAGTTCTTCAAGCAAGGCAAGTCCTAGCCCTTGAGCAATTCCTCCTTCAATTTGCCCTCTAGCCTGAACAGGATTCAGAATTCTCCCAACATCTTGTGAGGTGGCTATTTCTACGACGCGAACCAATCCTAATTCCACATCAACATCAACCACAGCACGATGAGCAGCAAACGCAAACGAAACGTGAGCGTTACCTTGCCCGTTGTGATCAAGGGGGAAAGTGGGCTTATGGCGATATGTAATATGCTCATCATAATTTCGTGCTCGTAAAGCAGTAGCAATATCTATGGAATGAGAGCCATCTTGTGAGACTAGATTTAAACCCGATTTATCGTATGTAACGCCGTTTTCTGATGAAAGATCTAAAATTAGAGCATTGACAACTGCCTCGCAGGCCTTCAAAACTGCGCCACCAGACATCCACGTTTGCCTGCTTGCTGACGTTGAACCAGCCGACCCTATTGAGGTATCGACAGGAAGGATTGTCACATCGGATATTCCTAATGTCTCTTCCACTATTTGGGTAACCAAAGTTACGAAGCCTTGTCCTACCTCAACGCAAGCTGACTTGATCAGAACTTCGCCGTCTGAGATTATGCAACGCGCCTCAGAGAAATCATCAAACCCTTCAGAGAACATCAAGTTCTTGATTGACGCTGCGTACCCAATGCCTCTTTTTACATGGGACTTATCTGTTGTTCTTCCTGTTCCTCCTGGCAAATCTAAAAGTTCACTTTCACTAGGTTTGGGAAGAGGATATTTGGCAAGAGAGGTCAGGACTTCTTTAACTGGAGCGGTTCCAGTAATTTCCTGTCCGGTAATTAATATATCGCTAGTCTTTAGTGCGTTCAGTAATCTAAATTCAACAGGATCAAGAGATAAAGCTTTTGCTAATTTGTCCATCTGCGCCTCAGCGCCGAAACATGTCTGAACATTTCCAAAGCCTCTCATGGCGCCGCAAGGAGGGTTATTAGTCCGAACTCCCCAGCCTTCAATTAACGCATTTGGAACATTGTATGGTCCTACTGAGAAGCAGCATGCATTCGCTAGCACGGCTGAGGTAGTAGAAGCGTAAGCGCCCCCATCAAGGATTACCTTAGCCTCTACTTTCACAAGCTTTCCTGATTCATCTGCATGGTGACGAAACCAAAGTTTTGCTGGATGGCGATGAACATGTCCGAGAAACGATTCATTACGGTCATAAATCATTTTGACTGGTCTCCCAGTATGCAGTGCGAGCATGCACAAGTGAACATGCATACTTACATCTTCTCTACCCCCGAAGGCACCACCTACTCCTGCCAGAGTAACTCGAACTAGCTCTTCAGGAAGGTTTAGCGCTGAAGCGACCTGCTCCTTATCAGAGTGAAGCCATTGGGTTGATATGTGTAGATCGATACTGCCATCCGAGGCAGGGAAGGCGATTCCTGACTCAGTACCAAGGAACGCCTGGTCTTGCATGCCGACTTCATATTCGCCTTCAACGATGAAGTCGCCTGAGGCATCAGGATCTCCATGTTTAATCGTCAGATGGCGGATAATGTTTCCATCAGGGTGTATCGGGTTCGCCTCAATAGCTTTTCTGCTATCTACAAGAGGATTGAGCACTTCGTAATCTACGACGATGGAATCTGCGGCCTGTTTAGCGACTTCTGGATGGTTCGCTGCAATGATCGCAACGGGCTCGCCGACATATCGGACAGCATCAAACGCAAGAACTGGTTGATCTGGGTGCTCTAGTCCAAATATATTTTCTCCGGGCACATCATCTGCAGTCAAAACAGCATGTACACCTTCAATAGTAAGTGCATGAGAAAAGTCTATTCCTTTGATCTTTGCCGAAGCATGGGGCGATCGAAGAGTCTGACCCCACAGCATGTCTTCTGAGCTTAGATCATTTGAAAATAAAAAATTTCCTTTTACTTTTTCTTTGCCGTCAGGTCTCGCAGCGGAGACTCCTACTCCGGCTGAAGATGCTAGACCCTTTTCAACGATAGACATTAGGTATCACGCTTTGATCTTCTGAGTGAGACTAATTGAACAGCTTCAACAATCTGTCCGTACCCTGTGCATCTGCATAGGTTCCCTGATATTGCCTCTTTAATTTCTGATTGATTGGGTTCAGGATTTGTTTCTAAAAAATCATGAATAGTCACTAGTAGCCCCGGCGTGCAAAACCCGCACTGAATTGCTCCAGTATCAATGAAAGCCTCTTGAACATCGGAAAGTTCATCCCCACTAGCAACGGATTCGATAGTTCGTATATCTCTGTCGATAGCGTTCGCAGCTAGAACTAGGCAGGAGCACACAAGAATATCGTCCATCATGACAGAACATGAGCCACACTCGCCTTGCTCACAAGCATTCTTTGATCCATAGAGACCCAATTTTTCTCTAAGCACATAGAGTAAACTCTCACCCATCCAAGAGTCCAAAACCTGATATGAAGAATCGTTCACCGTTAGTTGATAATTTGCTGCGCTTACCTTATCTTCCATCAATCCTCCGTTCCAAAGGATCGCGTTAGTGCTCTTTGAGCCAGAACCCCAATAGTATGCAACCTGTATGATCTTGAGCTCCTATGGTCATCAATCGGGTTAGTAGCTTCCTTCACTAGGTTAACAAACTCTTCAATAGCGGAAGCTTTAACCGTCATCGAGTCCCAGTTAATATATTCAGCTATATGCTCCTCAGCAGCTTTCGCACGGCAAGGCGTCGCAGACACTGAACCCATTGCCACCCCTATTATTTTTCTCGCCGTATCTGTAACCATGGCGAGAGAGGCTACGGAAATTACCATTGCGTTTCTTGGCCCTACCTTTAAAAACTCCTGAGGGCCGTTGAGGATAGGAACACGTATCGATTCAATAAATTCTCCTTCAGAAAGCGAATTTGTTTTCACACCAGTAATCAAATCATGGATTTGAACGTTCCGAACTCCAGAGCTACTCCTAATATTTACATGAGCTCCCAAAGCTAGTAAGACCGGAATCATATCCCCAGCAGGCGATGCAGTAGCAAGATTCCCTCCGACAGTCCCAGCGTTGCGTATTTGCGGTGATCCTATCGTCCTAGCTGATTGCGCTAGGGCTGGAATCAATGTAGCTAAGGGACCTCGCTCTATCTCGCGATACGTCACACAAGAGCCAATGACCACAGAGTCTCCATCGTGCCTCCACCGTTTGAGTTCCTCTATCCGATCAATAGCAATAACTCCTGAGATTTCCCTATGCCTGAAATTAACTTCTACCATGAAGTCAGTGCCCCCAGCGAGAAGTTGTCTCGTCGGGTCTTCAGAGAGTAATTCGCAAAGGTTCTCAGTAGATGAAGCTATTAGGAAATCCATAATGTTTCATGCTACCCAGAAGAAATAAGCTACGAAACGATTTAATGATCCTCTGCTCAGAAGTACCGTTAAGCGTCTAGGACTATTGCCCTGCCATCAGCGGGGGGTAATAGGGGATCATCCGTTGACCAAGGGAAATTAATCCAATTATCTGTTCTTTTCCATACATACTCGCATTTAATGATTGATGGAGTCTTCTCGTATAAAACAGCACTCCTAACATCAGCGACTTCACTTTTACAGAATTCATGAACATAAGCCAAAGTCGCACCAGTGTCAGCAACGTCATCAGCAATGAGAACTCTTGCATTTCTGAGGTCTATGGAATCAAGATAGGGTGGCAGAGCCACAGGAACATCTAATCTTTCTTCTACACCTGTGTAATATTCAACGTTCATGACATAAAGGTTTTTAACAGATAGTGCGTAACCGAGAGAACCAGCAACAAATAAGCCGCCACGAGCTATAGCCAATATAATGTCCGGTTGGTACTTATCATCTGCAACAATCTTCGCTAACTCTCGAGCAGCATTTCCGTAAAGGCCCCAATCTAATGTCTCCCGTTCTTCGCTCATTTCTCTCCAATCGTTCCGTTTGTACATTATCTCTGCAAATTCTTGCGAGAGCCAATCATAGTTTTTTGTAGCAAAGAAAGGCAGAAAGCTTTTAGAATGGAATCACAACTTAGGGGACCTTCCTACCCGCATTCGCCGGTAGAAAGCTCAGAACTAGGAGAGAAAATGAAAATCCTAATCGCAGATGAACTTCACGAGTCTGCACAAAAGACATTAGAACTTATCGGTCACGAGGTCATTGTTAAACCAAAATGTACTTCTGCTGACCTCCATGAGCATCTACAAGGAGTTGAAGCTCTTGTAGTCAGAAGCACTAGAGTTCTTGAAAAGAATCTCCAAGCAGCAGATACTCTTGAGGTCATTATTCGGGCGGGTGCAGGGGTAGATACAATTGATGTTGAGGCTGCTTCAAATCAAGGTATCTATGTTTGTAACGTCCCCGGTAAGAATGCAGTAGCAGTGGCTGAGTTGACATTTGCACTGCTTCTAGGAATTGATCGCCGCATTGCAGATGGAGCACAAGACCTAAAAGATGGAATCTGGAATAAGCGGCTCTACTCGAAAGCTGATGGGCTTCATGGGAAAATTATCGGGATCGTAGGATTGGGCGAAATCGGTTTATGCGTTGCTGAGCGAGCGAAGGCATTTGGATTGACTGTTTTAGGAGAACGTAAGCAAGGGAGGACGCAAAGAGTCGAACAACGAATACGCCAAATCGGGATACGTCTTGTTGATACACTCCCAGACCTCGTTTCTCAAAGTGACATTGTCTCTATTCATGTTCCATTCAATGAAGCAACTGAATCAATGGTGAATAAGGATTTCCTCTCTAATTTTCAGAAAGGTGCAATTCTTATCAACACCAGCCGTGGTGAGGTAATTGATGAACAAGACCTTCTCGACGCAATAGAAAATCAATCACTGCGAGTCGGACTAGATGTTTTCCAAGACGAGCCGGCAAGTTCCGGAACAAACTTTGATTCGAAGCTCGCAAATCACCCGTCAATTGTCGGTAGTCACCACATCGGGGCGTCAACAAAGCAAGCAAGCATTGCTGTAGCAAAAGGCGTAATCGAAGCGATAACAAGTTTTGAACTAGGAAACCCTAAGAACTGTGTAAATGAATCTCCGGAAGGAGACGGCACATCGCAGGTTAGGGTAAGACATCTTGACAAAGTCGGAGTCTTAGCATCTGTTCTATCTACGTTGCGATCAGTTGACTTAAATGTGCAATACATGAACAATAAAGTTTTTGCCGGGAAGAAAGCAGCTGTTTCTACCATCGAAGTTGCTGGAGAAATCCCCGCCGATCTCTACGACCAGCTTATTTCGCTAGAGAATGTTCTCGGTGTTTCCCTATTAGACAAAAGAAGTGTTGGATGAGCATAGAGAATTCACTACTGCAGAGAATAGAAACTAGGATCGTTTTGCCAGAATGGGCTGAGCGTGTTGTTTCTCCAGCGTATGATGTTTTAAGGCCACTTGAACGTGACAGATTAATGGATCAAGACCCTTACGTTTTCCTTCATGTAACTAGTTCAAAAAGTGACGAAACAGAAGTGGCGAAGACTAATGCAAACTTCGATGCGTTGAAAAGACTATACGAAGTAGGAGCGTATTCAGCTAAGGCAGAACCTTCTTTGTACCTATATAAACTGAAACAAAATCAACATGAACAGATAGCTATCGTAGGAGATGTCTCTCTAGAAATTTTTGAATCTGGGGGGATAGTTCCACACGAGCGAACAAGGCAAAACCGTACGGATGATTTGGCTAACCATCTTAAAGAAATAGGAATCCATTCATCACCCGTTGCACTTGCATATGATGACGATGAGGCAGTCAAATCTTTAATCTCTGTTGTCACAGAATCTCCACCGATACTGGACTTTTGTAGAGAAGATAACTTAGAGCAAACCATATGGCGGATACCTGATGTGACTAGCGAACGTCTCATCTCTTTATTTGATAATAAAGATACCTTTATTATCGATGGCCACCACCGTATGAGTGCGAGTAGAGAAATCTGGGAACGTTCAGGAAAGGCCAATCGTTATAGTCGAGTCTTAGCAGCTTTTTTTGCTGTTGGTGACTTAAAGATTGAAGCTTTTCATAGGCACGTCATTGACTTGAACGGATTGACTCCTGAAATGCTAACGAGTCAGATTGCTGCAAACGACTTTCTAATAACACCTCTGGATAGTAGTCAAAGTCCGGAACCGCTTACAAGTGGCTATTTTAGTATGTGCCTTGATGGCCATTGGGCCAGGTTGCAGCCACTTCGAGTCCACCCCTCTGAGTTCGATACAGCAATTCTTCAAAATCGTATTTTGGGGCCCATCCTAAATGTTGACGAACAGGGTTCAGACAGAAGGCTCCAGTACCTTCCCGGGACAGTCGGTCTCTCTCACCTCGAGTCATTAACTCTTGGAGAAGAAGGAGTTGCTTTTGCATTGCATCCAGTAAATATGAAGCAATTATTATCCGTAGTAAAGAAAAACAAAACCTTGCCTCCCAAGTCCACGTATTTTGAACCTAAGGTCCGGTCTGGTATTTTTATCACTGAGAGATAAAGAGGATACTAGAGTTCTGTAATCCGTTTGAAACCTTCAGCCGTAGGAAAATCCGAATGAGAAAGTCCCTCAAGAACTAGTTCCTTGAATTCTTCTATTCCTGGTTTAGTGTCATTTGGGTCTATGTTCATAGTTGACTTAAATTGACTTTCATGACAAAGAAGCGCATTAATCTTGTTAATCTCGAATCCTTTACATTCTTCGAAATGATCTATTTCGTTTGCCTCAAATAATAAAAGCTCTTTAGGGCGGTGAGCATCTAGGGCTTGCTCTGGAAAGAAATGAGGGTCGCGGGCAGCAACTAGAGCTTCGATGGTTAAAAAACCAGCAGCTCGATGATCCGGATGCAGCCGATACTGCTTCCAAGGGTCGTGGCCTAAGAGAACATCTGGTTTTAGCTCCCGAATGATTCTGGTTATTCTGCTGCGAAGTGAGGTATTTACCTCTAGCTCGCCATCAGTACAGCCAAGAAAAAAAACTTTTCCTTCAACGGGTAGTTGTTTAGCCGCTTCTAGCTGCTCTAATTTTCGTGTTTCTATAAGTTCCCTGATATCAGTTAATGGATCCCATGTTCCCTTTGAACCATCAGTGCAGATAAGTAAATTAACTATGCAACCGTCTGCCGACCATTTAGCTAATGTTGACCCGGCACCAAATTCTATATCGTCAGGGTGTGCCCCAATAGCTAAAACTTGTCTAGGTGTAGGAATATTCTTCGTACTCACAACATCACCTTAGGCGTCGAATTCGTCTTCAAGGCTTAATCTCCGTAGGTCATCTGGATCGTCTATATCAAATGCGAAGTTTGAGTCTTCGACTACCGAAAGAGAAAGACCTGTTTCCTTTGCACAATGGAGATGGTGACTGTATGAATCAGGGCCGTAACTAAAGGTGAATTCAATCGAAGTTGGAAGGACTAAGACATTTGTTCCATCTAGTTTTGCATCAGGAACTATTACTATCTCGGCTAGATCAATTAGCGACGGTAATCCTTCAGGCCGCATTAAGTCCCCATGAGCAATTAAAACTCTGTTAAATCCTTTTTCTCTTAAAACGTGAAAGCCAAAATACGCAGCTTCATTTAATCCTCTCTTGGGATTACGTATAACATTGACTCCTAAGTCGTTAGCCCAAAATTCCACGGTGTCATCTTCACAGACGACCCAAACTGACAATTCTGAACAAGATTTAATTACCTCAGTAGCTAGCTGCTTGGCGAGGCTTGCGCGCTTTGTCGCTTTAAGGACGGTGGATAGTCGTTCCTTAGCGGATTCAAAGCCTTTTATTGGAATTAGAGCAGCGTAGTTATTCATTGATAAGAAGTTAATGATAGATGTTTCAGGATAGGGATAAGCAATATCCAAGAGATTCTAACGCTAACATTCAAGCGTGGCATTGCAAATAGCTGTTATCGGTGGAGGATCTTGGGGAACAACGGTCGCGCATTTGGTCGCTCATAATGCAGCCACCAAACTTTGGTGTAGAGACGAAAGAGTCGCTAAATCTATTTCTCAAAAACATAGGAATACTCAGTATCTCGGCAAGTATAAGTTGCATCCTAATTTAACCGCTTCTAATGACCTCGAAGAGGTCGTTTCAAATGCACAGATAGTTTTGATGGCTATCCCATCACAAAGTTTTCGGAGTGTTTTCCGAAATTTGAAAGAGTTTTTAAAGCCAGACGTCCCTGTGATTAGCCTTACCAAAGGTTTGGAGCAGTCAACTCAATTAACGATGACTCAAATTATTGAAACTGAATCACCGAACAGGCCTACGGGTGTTTTGACAGGTCCTAACTTGGCAGCAGAGGTTCTTGCCGGCTTCGCTACTGCTTCTGTTGTGGCCACCGAAAATAAACCTCTTCAGGTCGAAATGGCTAAAATATTTTCTACTGATACATTTCGGGTCTATACCAGTAGTGATGTTCTTGGATGTGAATTAGGAGGAGCCTTCAAAAATGTTCTCGCTCTCGCAGTGGGAATGACGACCGGTTTAGGAACTGGAGATAACACTAGGGCAGCAGTTGTGACTAGAGGGTTGGCTGAATTAGCAAGACTTGGTAGTGCAATGGGTGGTAAGCCGGAAACATTTTCGGGCTTGGCTGGGTTAGGTGATCTAGTAGCAACTTGTTTTTCTTCTCAAAGCAGGAACCGTTATGTAGGGGAGCAGTTAGGTCAAGGAAGACAAATTCAGGAAGTTCTTTCAGAGATGAGTAATGTAGCTGAAGGAGTTAATACTGCTCCAGTTGTTGCTTCTCTCGCAAAAGAACATAATGTTGAGACACCGATATGTGATCAGGTAGCTGCAGTAGTCAAAGGAAAGACAACTGCAATGGATGCATATGATGTTCTTTTACTTAGAGAGCAAAAGTCAGAAAATTAAATCGAACTTAAAGCTAAAGGCAAAACAGTTATGCCAGAGTTGGGAATTCTAGGATCAGGGGCAATAGTAAGTAATGACCCTTATGGAAACTTATCTTGGTTAAACGAAAAGGGGAAAAGCATTAATTGGGCTGTTGGTGCTGACGATCGATGGCATTTTGCTGAAAACGAAACATCAGTTAGGCGAGCTCAAGGAGATGAAAATACATCAGTAGAAATCAGAATGCGTGTTCCCGGCGGAGATATCGTTCAAAGAACGGATGTTATTCCTGTTGGCATTGATAGTGCCGTGCTGCTTGAGTTTGAAAATGAAACACCAGTACCTGTAGCGATAGCTATTAAAGCTATTAATTTTAAAACTCTTGAGATAAATGGCTCTAAAGTCTCAGGAGAGTTTGGTCAAGTGATTTCTGCAAGTAAACCTATCGCTTTATTCTGCGTGTCTGATGATCCTAAAAAGCTAAATGAAACTATTCGAAATGGTCTCGCAGAACCGCCTGCAAAACGCCAAAAATTAGAATCAGGAGATAGCGCAGCGATAATCTTTCCACTTCCGCACGCTACTTCTTTACGGTTACTCATTTCCCAAGATGGCGTTCCGGAACTTCCAGACCCCAAAGTATCACCATCGTTTTCTGAGATATCTAATGGTTGGCGGAACCACCTTGACGCAGGAATGCAAATTGCACTTCCTGATAAGCAAATACTTAACGCAGTTGACTCATCCAAAAAACACCTTTTGATTGGAAGTGGGCAACCTATTGATTCAGAATTCTGGGGGAAAGAAAAACCAGGCGAGGTTGCTTCGCTTAGTGCATTAGCACTTCTGCAATGGGGGCATTTAAAAGAAGGCAAAGACCTGCTTCTAAAATGCATGGAATTATCAAACCCTGGTTTGTTCAGAAAAACTGTCTTGCATTCAACATTAATAACTTTATGGGCTTGGGGGAACTACATTGGGCACGGTCCTTCAGATGGGATAGCTAACATTATTTTACCTTGGGTTAAAGAGAACCTTCAGTTCTTACTTGCGTCACTGCCTTCTAAACGCAGGCTAAAAGGAAAAGACCTAAGCCTAGAAATAGCTGCTTTGCAAGCGTCAGTTGAAATCTTAAGAGATGCTGGACAGCAGAATCTAGCTTCTGAGGTAGCTACTCAGTTAGATGAAATTCTAAAACTTATTAATCCGGTTTCTTTAGCAAATGCAGACGATGAATATCGGTTAGTAGGAAAAAAAATAACAGGAAAATTCGAGAACTACTTTCGTGATCAAGAAACTCAAATCCATAGCCATTTGACTGTCACTGATTTAGTCAACAAAGCCGATAGAACGGGTGCTTTTTCGTCGGAAGACCGATCTCAGGATCCGATGTCTTCAGCACTTTTTCTTATATTGGCCCGTAAGGCTTTCATTATCGATGAGGCAGCAGCTAACGGAAACCGATTCATTCAAATTGCTGAAGGATTTCATGATAATTGGATAGGCGCATCCTTAGAAGTGTCAAATGCACCAATAAGAGGTGGAAAGCTTGGTTTTGCAATTAGATGGCATGGAGCTGCACCTGCCGTTCTTTGGGAAGCGACAACGGACAGCAGAATCACCATCAGTGCCCCGAAATTAGACATTAGTTGGTCGACACATGATCTTAAAGGCGAAACTTTGTTAGCCAAACAGGAGTTACCCGAAACAGCTGTCACGATATTCGAATCAAAAAAGATTTCCCTGCATGTCGATGAAAACAATTTAAGTGAAGGTCCCGAAGGTAAACCATTCCGTTAATCAACTGTAGGAGGGTTAGCACATGATGTAGCCTTCATTTGTGGGTCAGAAATTACGAAAAGCTATTCAAAAGAACGCGCCAACACTTGATCATGAAAAGTCATTGTGGGCAGAAGGAAAGGAAGTTATTCTCGGAATTGATGAAGTCGGAAAGGGTGCTTGGGCAGGGCCATTGACAATTGGAGTGGCTGTTCTGCCAAAAGATAAGAGACTCTACCGAATCAGAGATTCAAAACTTCTTAAGGAACATGAGAGAGAGCTTCTATATGAAAGAATCACTGAGTGGTGCTTTGCTTGGGGGATAGGACAAGCTAGCAGCAAAGAATGTGACAAGTACGGTATGTCAGAAGCGCAAAAGATTGCTACTAGGAGAGCAATTGACAGACTTCCAATTAAGCCTGACCATGCTCTGATCGATGGAAAATGGGATTTTGTTGGAGACGTTATCGGAAGAAATAATGTTACGACCGTAGTAAAAGGAGATTCTAAATGTCTGTCTATTGCTGCTGCTTCTATTCTCGCAAAAGTAACTAGGGACCGGATAATGAGGGCAAAAGATAGCGAATTCCCTGATTACGGATTCTCAGGCAATAAAGGTTATCCATGCCCAAAGCATAAAAATGCGCTTAAAAAGATCGGGCCATGCAGTCTTCATCGAACGTCATGGGCATTTATGGATGACACCCCTTTCCCAAGATCACCGAAACCCCGAAAAGACCCGATGCAGGGCATGTTATTCACAGATCAAAACCAATAAAGCGAAAGTTGTCAAACGATTCCTTTATATCTCGGCATAAATGCTTCCAAGCATGTACGATCACTCCATGGGGCAGCCAGTAACAGTTATTCAAAAGTCAGCTACAAAACCAGGTGTTCTTAGGTTTGAAATTAATAGGAGCATCACTGGGATGGATCACGAACGATATTCCGATGGAGTCGAGATCCTCGGAGACCGGCCGCCCGATCAACTTGCAAAATCCTTATTTAGCTTAGGTGGCATTGAAAGAGTCCATATTAACAGTAACGTTATAACCCTCGATCTCGGAAAAGGTGGGGTAAACCCTTCAGAAATTATCAACACGATAACGAAGATGTTTACCTTCTATTTACCGGGAGTAGAAGTACCAAGTTTCGAATAGTCTATATAGGCTAAGCTAATCTTAGAATTCCGTTGTCAATCTTAGGGGTCTTATGTCAATAGCAAGAATCACAGAGGTTATTTCATCTTCGACAATTAGTTTTGATGATGCAATGAAAAAAGGTGTTGAACGTGCAGCAAGAACCTTAGACAACGTAAACGGAGCTTGGATTCTTGATCAAAAAGTAATTGTTGAAAATGGAGTCATTGCAGAGTTTCAAGTCACTCTAAAAATTACTTTTGTATTAAACGACTAGCTGTGCACAGTTCAATAAAACTTTCTGTTAGGTTTTTTGAGCTAGATCCATATTCCCATGTTAACCATTCGGTTTATATCCAGTACTTTGAAGAAGCGCGTATCGTGGCACTTTCTCAAATCGGCCAGGATGTCAACACATTAATAGCTGATAATATTGCGCTTGTAATTGTTGAAATCCATACAAAATATTTAGCTCCTGCTTTACTAGGTGATCAATTAACAGTTGAAAGTGGAATTTCCGAAATTCAAGGCGCGTCGGCCACCTGGTTGCAACGTATAAAACGGGACTCCGAAGTGATCGCCACGCAAAAAACTAGAATTGGCTGCACTGCGTTAATGGGAAAACCTAAAAGGTTCCCTCAAGAACTTATACATTCAGCTCAAAAGTTAATTGTTCCAGAAGAATGGCTAGCCTAGACCCCTGACCGATCTGCCTCTTGCACAGTTTGAGACCCCATCTGTACGAATCGGTTATTGCGATCGCCGATACTTTCGCCAGCTGCATCTACTACCAAAACTGCACCGTTGGTGAAACTCGCTTCATCGGAAGCAAGGTACAGAACCGCATTTGCTATGTCTTCTGGACGTCCTGCTCTTTGAAGTGGATTGTTTGCACCAATAATCGTTGAAGCTTTATCAAGGTTTTGGTGATCGCCGGTAACTAGACGAGCTGTGAGGCCTGAGATAGTTCCCCCCGGGGCAATTACGTTCACTCGAATACCGTACCTTCCAAGTTCAGTAGCAACAGATTGTGATAGCCCAACTACTGCGTGTTTAGCTGCAGTGTAGACATGTGGGCCTAAACCAGCTCTAACACCTGCAGTTGAAGCAGTGTTAATAATCGAACCTGAACCTTGTTTTTGCATTACTCGTGTCGCATGTTTTATTCCATAGAAGACACTGTTTAGGAGTACGTCAATTGTTCTTCGCCAACCCTCGTCTTCGATTTCTGCGATCGGGCCTACCGAACCTAGAATTCCAGCGTTATTAAACATAATGTCAAGTTTCCCGTAAGTGTCAACTGCGAAGTTTACACAGGCTTCAACCTGACTTTCATCTGCTACATCTAGTTGAAATGCTATAGCATTTTCTCCCAGCTCTTGAGCCAACGAGACTGCCAAGTCATGTTGAATATCAGCAATTACACATTTTGCGCCTTCGGCAATAAACCGTCGAACAGTTCCTTCACCGATCCCACTAGCACCTCCTGTGATTACTGCTACTTTCCCTTCTAATCTTCCGGACATACGAACTCCCCCTCATTATGCAAAATTGACTTATTCAAGGACTTTACCTTCCTTAGAAAAGAAGTGCATCTTATACAGGTAGGTGGTTGTGAAGAAAAACGGCTAAATTGTACAAGTGCCCAATCAAATGCGAATGATGACCATCCACGCTCACCCAGATGATGAATCATCAAAGGGAGCCGGATCAGTAGCTTTATATTCTGACGCTGGCGTGAAAGCTACCCTTGTTTGCTGCACAGGGGGTGAAGAAGGGGATATTTTGAATCCTGCTATGGATTTGCCCGAAGTGCGCGAAAATATCGGATCTGTTCGACGGGATGAACTTTCAAAAGCGGCTGAAATAATTGGCTATGAGAAAGTCCATTATCTTGAATACCGAGATTCAGGGATGCCTGACTCGCAAGCAAATAATAATCCTGATTGTTTCGCAAATGCGCCACTTGAAGAAGCTGTGGAACGTTTGGTACGCATTATTAGAAAAGATAAACCTCACGTCATCGTCACGTACCCAGATGATCAACAGGGGTATCAGCACCCAGATCATTTGAAAGTCTATGACATAAGCATCCCTGCCTGGGAGGCAGCTGGAGATGCAACGAAATTTCCTGATAGTGGGGAGCCTTGGACGCCGCTAAAGCTCTACTACACAACCTGGAGCAGGGCTAGAATTGAAGCCCTACATGCGATGTTCCAAAGACTCGAATTAGAATCACCGTTCAACGATGCTTGGTTTGAGCGTCCTTCACAAGATCATCGGATAACTACGAAGATAGACGTTTCAGATCACTCTCAAAGGAGAACTGATGCTCTCTTAGCCCATGCAACACAGGTAGACCCAGATTCACCATTTTGGTTCGGGCTTCCATCAGATAAATCTGCCGAGGCCTACCCATGGGATGATTATATTTTGGCGTTTAACAGAGTAGGTCCAGTCGTCGAAGAAACAGACCTTTTTGAGGGTCTCTCATGAGTGTATTTCTTTCAGATGAATGGTTTAAAAAATTAGAAAACTCAGCACCGGAACTGGTTTCTAATGAATTCTCAATTATCTCGCAATATGAAATTTCTGGAACAGAACAAGGAAAAATAAGGTTCTTTATTGTTATTGAGAGTGGTCAAATTAAAGAAGTTTCGAAAGGCAAACATCAAAATGCAGATTGTGTTGTAACAGTGAAATCTTCGGAAGGATTGAAAATTCTATCGGGAGAAAAAAGCATTCTTGGGGCGTTTATGCAGGGTGACCTAAAGGTAGAAGGGAACTACCGGAAATACCTTCTCGAGATGCAGAAACTCAGAATTTCTGAACCTTGGAAAGAAATGTGTAAATCGTTATCCTCCTCGCAAGATTAGAAGAGCGCTAAATGTTTCAGTTAACTAAATGAAACATTTAGCGATGGAATCACGCTGCGTCTAGGGCAGATGCTAATCGGCGTCGACCTTCTTCGAGAGCTTTACGTGAAGCAGCTATACCGCGCCGAGCGGCTTCTCGCTCTACATCAGTTATTTCCCATTCGTATTGTTTTAGTTGGAGAAGTTTTAGTTGTTTTGCCATATCTCTAATATCGCGCATAGGTGTGACATTTCTTAGGGCTTGTTCTTTGTCATAACTGTAATGACCCTAGTAACCTCACCAAGAGAAAGAGAGGGCAAGTATGTCTATTAAAAATGTTGCTGTCATAGGGGGCGGCACGATGGGATCTGGAATTGCAGAGGTAGCTGCAAAAGCTGGTTGTAACACTATTGTGTTAGAAATAGATGCCGGTTTAGCAGAGATAGCGCAAAATAAACTAGAAACAAGTACCCAAAAAGCCGTTGCTAGGGACAAGATGACTGAAGAAGAACGAGATGGGCTATTAAGTCGACTTTCGTTTACTACTAGTTTCTCAGATCTAGAAGATAGAGATTTAATAATCGAAGCAGTTGTAGAGTCGCCATCGGTCAAAGCTAATGTATTCAAGACTCTTGACGAAGTGGCTCAACAAAGTGCGATTCTGGCATCTAACACGTCGTCAATTTCAATAGGGGAGATAGCTGATTCCACTAGTCGGGGGTCCCAAGTCTTGGGAATGCATTTCTTTAATCCGGCGACAATACAACCGCTAGTAGAACTAATTTCTTCCGAGGTCACATCTAAAGAAACTCTTGACCAAGTAGAAAAATTTACTAGCGAAGTGCTGGGTAAACATCCTATAAGAACGATTGACCGTGCAGGGTTTGTCGTCAATCGCTTACTCGTACCGTATTTATTGCAAGCAATGCACATGTTCGACAGAGGGCAAGCTACTAAAGAAGATATTGATGCAGGGATGAAATTTGGTTGTGCGCATCCTCAAGGGCCTTTAGAGCTATCAGATCTAATTGGCCTAGACACTCTCCAACTAGTAGCTGAAGTTCTCTATGAGGAATTCAAAGAGCCTACTTATTCTCCTCCCCCAATTCTTAAACGGATGGTAACTGCAGGCCACTTGGGCAGGAAAACTGGTAAAGGTTTCTATACATATGAATAGGTTTTAAGAATGGGTAACTATGCAATGACCGTCCCCCTGCCTCGGGGACTTAATGACCAGCAAAAGGGATTTAGAGACTTAGTTGATCTCGGCTACAAAGAGGCGTGGTCATCAGAAGCTAATGGAGCAGATGCTTTTTCACCATTAGTTCTAGGAGCTGTTCATGCTCCGGAGCTTCGATTAGGAACAGCTATTGTTCCTGCATATACAAGAGGGCCGGCACTCTTGGCTCAATCTGTCGCTACTATGGCAGCGATAGCGCCGGGACGCTTTGCGTTAGGTATCGGATCATCGTCGAATGTTATTGTCGAATCTTGGAATGGGATCCCATTCGTTGAACCATACAAAAAAACCCGTGACGTTGTCCGCTTTCTTAAGTTGGCCTTAGATGGGCAAAAGGTAAACGCTGATTTCGAAACTTTACAGGTGAAAGGATTCCGGCTTGGTATGGAAACCCCCACATCTCCAGTTCCAATTTTAGTAGCTGCCTTACGTGAGGGGATGCTTCGTCTTGCTGGGCGTGAAGGCGATGGGGCAATTATCAATTGGCTTTCAGCAGAGGACGTTAAAACCGTTTCAGAAATAGTTCACGGTCAAGGACCTGGTAAAGAGATAGTCGCAAGAATATTTGTGTGTCCTAACCCTGACACAGAAACTGTTCGTAAAGAAGCTAAACGCGCTATTGCTTCTTACTTGAATGTTCCCGTCTATCGGGCTTTTCATGAGTGGTTAGGCCGAACTGAAATATTAAATGACCACTGGAGGAAATGGGATGAAGGCGATAGAGCTGGATCTCTAGAAGCCATGCCCGATAGCGTTGTAGATGATTTAATAGTGCACGGAACACCTGAAGAATGTCGAAACCATATCGACCGTTATCTTGATAATGGTGTTACAACTGCAGCTCTCATGGTCATGCCCTTTGGCGGTATTGACCCTAATCAAGCTATCAGGGACCTAGCGCCCAGGTAATAGTTTCTCAAGCATGGTTTGCCAAAGTGCTCCTAAATAAGAAAAGCTATACATAGGTTAATACTTCAAGCTATGTTGAAAGACGAGGCTGATATGGAAAATTCTGAATATGTAGAACAAGCGTTAGTTTTAATTGATACTCATCTTGGCAGTGTGCAGAGTCGCGAAATTCTTTCATCTACCGAAGTGAGTGACCTGCTGTTAGATATTCGCTTATTATTGATGCAATTCGAATCCATTGAAGCGCCTGCAGCTGCCAACAGCTAGCGAATAGATCTTATTAATTTAGTAAAAAGCATGCCAACAAGGGCTCCTGCAATAACGTCAGAAGCATGGTGGGCACGAACATGAATTCTGCTCGTAGCTACAACAGCAGCAATCGACTTGTAGAGGGGTGCAGCACTGCTTCCTTCAGAAAGTATAGAAGCAGCAAGGACTGCTGAACTTGCATGACCGCTAGGGAAGCTGGAAGTAAGTGGCCTACGAATTCTATGTGGATGACTGCTTGAGCCGATTTCTGGACGGTTACGCCTGAATAGTCTTTTGATTCCTTGATTTACAATAAGCGACTCGGCACCGAGAACAAGTGCTAGTTGTAACACTGAACCTCTACGAGAAGCATTATTAACTCTTCTAGCTAAGTTTAAAGCATGCCAGATTAAACTAAAATCTCCCGCAGTTGAAGCAGCGTAAAACACTTTGTTGATCGATTCGGAAGAACGAAGAAATTCCCAACCAGTGTCAATCGCTTGATCAAAATCGTCAATTTGGCTTGGTAAAGAAATGCTTATTGGTTCACCCATGTTATTCCTTTGCAAAAATCATGCGGTTATCAATGTCTGATTTCTTTAGCTTATCTTCTTGGTATGCGCCTTCCTGACTGAACATGCCTTTCTTCCATCGACTTGGTGTTAGGACCAGCGCTCTTGGGTAGTCTTCAAACATCCACCTGGCAAAGTTCCTGCGAGTCCAGTTGTTCGTATCAGCAATTTTGAGGGCTATTTCAGTCGTCTCTGGTCTAACAAGTAAGGATTGGAGTCTCTCGGCAAAGTGATGATCATGCCCTAAATTTAATCGTAATGATTTTTTATAGGTTTCTTGTGCTTTTTCATTTTCCAAAGGTCCGGCTTTAATAATGGCCTTTGCGGCTAATCTTCCGGTATGTAGGGCTTGGGCGATACCTTCCCCTGTCATCGGGTCAGCCACACCGATAGCGTCACCCACAAAAAGAACCCGTTGCTTTCCTGGCTCTAGACTTTTCATTCGCGTTGGAATCGGCCACGCTTTATGGGTTCCTTCTGGCACGGCACTTTCGCCAAGAATATTCCGAATTCTCGGGCGTTCTAGAATCTCTTGCCATAGTTTTCCCATTTCTTGGATTCTGTGAGAGTGATCGCGGAGAATGCCAAATCCAAAATTTGCTCTTTGTCCCGGAAGTGGGAAAAGCCAGACGTAACCTGGCAGAAGATCTGGTTCAAACCAAACAGTTAAATGCTGGGCTTCAGCACCGGTGTTAGAGAAGTATTGTCGAAAGGCATGCCAGTCACCTCTGTATTTTTCTACTCCGCCTCCTACCGCCTTTCGAACACTCGACCACATTCCATCTGCAGCTACAACATATCTACTGTGAAGAGTTCGTCCATCAGATGATGTAATAGAGACATATTCCTGATGTTGAACAATCTTGGAGAAACTCATAGAAGTTTCTATATGGACACCGGCCAAACGAGCTAGCTGCAGCAGCTCTGCATCCAGTTCAAGTCGCGGCACCACAGCTGCAAATTGTCCTTGTTTGTTTGGAAGCGGGAGTTGCGATCTGTGACCGTTTGGTGAGAAAATCACCGCATCAGTAACAGTATTCCAGTTGGTAATCGCATTAGTTTTTAATCCGAGATCTTCTAGAATTCGTAAGGCGTCGGTAGTTAAGCCATCTCCACAACATTTATCTCTTGGGAATTTAGCTTTGTCAAGCATAATTACCTGTAGGCCTTGATTCGCAAGTTCTATAGCTGAAGCGCATCCTGCAGGACCTGCACCGATAATAATTACGTCAGTAATCAGTTCATTTTGCGTCACGAATTTATCGTACCTGCTGCTAGTGAAAGGCACTCAAAATAATTATTAATCTGA
>CENX01002250.1_pt1 | contig 37865 bp, 38 predicted proteins | sample 361321 | NCBI WGS metagenome assembly CENX01 (sample SAMEA2619678, study PRJEB7988) | marine metagenome | isolation source: saline water (ENVO:00002010), including | reverse complement strand
AAATCACATGCAAAAATTATAGCTGAGCCCTTGGAAAAAGGTTATGGATTAACATTAGGCAACTCACTAAGAAGAATTCTGCTTTCATCTATAAGAGGAACAGCTGTAACAGCAATTCAAATTGACGGAGTATTACATGAATTTTCTTCTATAAAAGGTGTTCGAGAAGATGTAACCGATATAGTTTTAAATGTTAAATCATTAGCATTAAAAAGCACTGGTGAATCAAGTAAAAAACTTATTTTAGATGCAAAAGGCCCTGGTGAAATTAAAGCTTCAGACATAACCCCGGTAAATGATATAGAGATTTTAAATCCAGATTTAGTAATTTGTAATTTAGATGAAAATACAAGATTCCATATGGAAATGACTGTTGGATCAGGAAAGGGGTACGTCTCTGCTGATATGAACAAGCCTGATGAACCACCATTAGGATTGATACCAGTTGACTCTTTATTTAGCCCGGTAAAAAAAGTTTCTTACTCTATAAGTACTGCAAGGGAAGGAAAAGCATTGGATTACGATAAATTAACTATGGAAGTAGAAACAAATGGATCAATTTCAGCAGAAGATGCAGTAGCCTATTCTGCTCGTATTTTTCAAGATCAATTAAAAATGTTTGTTAATTTCGATGAACCACAAGAAGTTATTGTTAAAGATCAACCTTCAGAACCAGAATTTAATAAAAATTTATTGAGAAAAGTAGATGAGCTTGAATTGTCAGTAAGATCAATGAATTGCCTGAAAAATGATAACATTATTTATATAGGTGATCTTGTACAAAAGTCAGAAGGTGAAATGCTTAGAACGCCAAATTTTGGAAGAAAATCACTTAACGAAATCAAAGAAGTATTAACTGGAATGTCACTGTATCTTGGCATGGAAATACCAAACTGGCCACCAGATAATATTGCAGAATTGTCAAAAAAACTTGAGGAAGCTATTTAGTGAGACACAAATTAGGTTATAAAAAATTAAATAGGACATCCGAACATAGAAAAGCATTAATTAAGAATATGCTTAATTCCTTAATAAAATACGAGCAAATAACAACAACATTACCAAAAGCGAAAGTTTTAAGACCTCAAGCAGAAAAAATAATCACATTAGGAAAAAAAGTTAACTTACAAAATACAAAATCATTAATATCCAAATTACAGAGCACTTCTTCTGCCGATAAAGTTAAAAAAGTTCTTTCTAAAAGATATGAAAAAAGAAATGGCGGATACACTAGAATAGTAAAAGCTGGATTTAGATATGGAGATAACGCACCAATGGCTGTTATTGAATTTGTTGATAGAGACATAGAAGCTAAAAAGGTCGATAAAAAAAAGAATGAAAAAATAACTCAGAAAAAAATCCCATCTGAACCAACCAAAGAAAAAGCAACTAAATAAAATCTATTACATAAAATGAAAAAAACTTTTGTTGTAAATGAAAGTTTTGATAATATGCGACTAGATAGGTGGATTAGAAATAACTTAGGCAAAATTCCTCAGGGATATATTGAAAAAAAAATAAGGAACGGAAATATTAAAGTTAATTACAATAAAGTTAAAAGCTCAACAAAAGTAAAAACTAATGATAAAATTGATATATTCAATATAAATCTCATAGTTCAAAAAAAAACTCAGGACAAAAAATTTAAACCCTCAAACGAAATTATTAAATCCAGTGAGGAACAAATTATTGACAATAATGAAGACTTTATTGTTATTAATAAACCTGCAGGAATATCAGTTCAAGGAGGAACTAAATCTAAAAAAAATTTGATTGATATTTTTACAAAAAGTAAAATATTCGAAAATGAAAAACCTTTTTCAGTTCATAGATTAGATAAAGATACCTCTGGTGTTTTTATAATTGCTAAAAATAGAAAAAGTGCTCAATTGTTAACATCATTATTTAGATTGAGGAAAATTCACAAATTTTATTTAGCAATTTGTATTGGAGAGTTAAAAAACTTTTCTGGTGAATTTAATTATGATTTAGTTAGATATGATAATAAAAAAAAAATTATAGAGAAATCTAAAACTTATTATAAGGTTTTAGACACAAATAGTAATTATTCACTTTTAGAAATGAAACCTATTACTGGTAGAAAACATCAGTTAAGAAAACAATTGTTTAATAGTGGCAATTCTATACTTGGTGATACCAAATATAGACATTCTAATACTAAAAATAAATGCAAAAATTTAATGTTACACTCATATAAAATTCAATTTATGATAGATGAAAAAAAATTTACATACCAAGCAGAATTACCAAACTATTTTAAAAGTTTTTTGCTTAATAAAAAGTTAAATTTTAAATAATCTAGTAAAGTTTTTAATAATTTTTTTTTCTATATTTTTATAGCTTATATTTTTGTAAGATTTTAAATTTGTGACTTCCATATTTTTAATTCCACAAGGAACAATATTTTTATACATGTCTAAATTATTGTTAATATTAATTGAAAACCCATGATATAAAACCCATTTTTTAACTTTTAAACCTATTGCTGCAACTTTTTTATTTTTATTATTTTGTTTAACCCATATCCCGATATTTTTCCTGTCACTAAATGATTTTATGTTGTATTCAAATAAAGTTTTAATAATTACACTCTCAAGTCTTTTTAAAAACCATCTTAAATCTTTCTTTCTTCTTTTTAGATCGATTACGAAGTAGCAAACTAACTGACCAGGTCCGTGATAAGTTATCTTACCACCTCTATTTGTTATTTTTACTTTAATAGATTTATTTAAAATTTCACTTTGTTTTGAACTAGTCCCTGCTGTATATATCTCACCATGTTGTAATATCCAAAGAAGCTCATCTGATTCTTTATTATTTAAATCTTCAATTCTCTTTTCTAAAAATCTAACAGCTTTTTCATAATTTACTGGTTTTATTGACTTTTTTATCTCCATTATGTTTTAGGATTGTATTATATAAATTTTGTATTAATAGTGCCATCTGAATTGTAGGTTTTTATGTCTCTAGTCAAAAAAGTTAAAGATAAAAAGGTTAATTTCGAATTTAATAAAGAGTTTATAAAAGTTGTAACTGATAAAATCGATAATCAAGATGCATCTTTTATATCTAATTCATTTAAAGAAATGCATCCATCTGATGCCGCTGATATAATAGAACATTTAACAGAGACTTATAGAGAAAATCTAATACAATTAAATAATTTTAAATTAGATCCAGAGGTGTTTGTTGAGTTAAATGAGTCTATTCAAAGTGAGATAATTAAATATTTATCAACCGAAGCTGTTGTCAATATACTCAAAAACCTAGACTCTGATGATGCGATAAAAATTATTGAAAATTTAGATGAAAAAAATAAAAATGATATTTTAAGTTCATTACCACCAAAAGATCGATTTGTTTTACTTGAGAGTTTAAGTTTTCCAGAAGACTCAGCTGCAAGAATTATGCAAAGAGAATTTACAGCAATTCCTAGTAATTGGTCTGTTGGTCAAACTATTGATTATTTAAGAGAAAATAAAGATCTTCCAGAAGAGTTTTTAGAAATTTTTATCGTTGATAATGAATTTAAACCAATTGGAACTGTTCCATCATCTAAAGTTCTTAGGACCTCAAGAGATAACAAGATGATATCAATAATGAGTGAGTCACAATTATCTATACCAGTAGAAATGGACAGAGAAGAAGTTGGACAGTTATTTGAAAAATATAATTTAAACTCAGCATGTGTAGTTGATAAAAATAACAAATTAGTTGGGATGATTACGAGTGATGATGTTTTAACTGTTTTAAAAGAAGAAGCTGAAGAAGATGTACTAAGATTAGCTGGTGTTGGAGATGAGGAAATAACAGATGGTATTTTTAAAAAAACTAAAAGAAGATTTAATTGGTTATTATTAAACTTATTTACAGCAATTATAGCATCCGTTGTGATTGGTTTTTTTCAAGACGATATAGAAAAGGTCGTAGCTTTAGCAGTTTTGATGCCCATTGTTGCATCCATGGGTGGAAACGCTGGTATGCAAACTTTAGCAGTAACTATAAGAAGTATAGCAACAAATGAATTGACCAAGAATAATTTTACACAAAATATCTTAAAAGAATTTACAATTGGAATTTTAAACGGAATTATTTTTGCAATAATAAGTGCAATAATTGTTCAACTTTGGTTTAATAATGTAACATTGTCTTTTATTATAGCTATTTCAATGATTTTAAATATGATTGTTGCTGGTCTTTTTGGTATCTTGGTGCCTATATCGCTTAAAAAATTAAATATTGATCCAGCATTAGCATCGAGTGTTTTCGTCACAACAATTACTGATGTAATTGGCTTTTTATCATTTTTAGGTGTGGGCGCTTTACTCTTTTTATAAAAAATTAAATATTATCGATTAACCTTATATCATTAATATAGTAAGCAATAAAAATTTTAAGATTTTGTTTATTATATTTTAGTGACAAATTTTTTTTGTTACGTATTTCTAAGTACTCAACTTTTAGTTTCTGTGATTTAATTTTATTTAAAAATAACTTAACCTTATATTTCTGGTTTGGGTTTTTTTTTAAAGACAAATATAATTTTTTTAAGCTCATTGATACAACTCTAGCAGTTCTAATTTCACCGGTTGATAAGAGAAAATTTCTTGAAGAGTATGGTAAATTATAATTGTCTCTAAGTGTTTTGCAATTAATAACCTTAATTAAAAATTTTTTTTTAATAAATTTTTTTATTAAAAATAATTGCTGATAATCTTTTTCACCAAGATACATATATTTGGCTTTAATATTAAATAAAAATCTGTTAATTACCCCCAATACACCTTCAAAATGACCAGGTCTAAATTTAGCACACATTATTTTGTCTATTTTTGCTATTTTAATATACTTACTTGTTTTTGAGGGATATATATCTTTTTCTTTAGGTAGTAAAAGGTAATCAACTTTTAATTTTTTTAGTATTTTTATATCATTTGATAATTTCTTAGGATATTTAGTTAAATCCTTTAAGTTATTAAATTGTGAAGGATTTATGAAAATACTAACTAAAGTTTTTTTGCAATTAACTTTACTTTTTTTAATAAGAGAAATATGACCAGCATGTAATGCACCCATAGTGGGAACAAAACCTACGGACTCCTTAAAATTAACATATTTTACTAGTTTATTAATACTTTTAAAAATTATCATTTATGATAATTCATTAAATAACTAAACTTAAATGATAAGACAAGCAATAATACCTTTGGCAGGACTTGGCACAAGGTTACTACCGTTAACTAGCGTATTTCCAAAAGAATTATTACCAATTAATGGAAAACCTGGAATTGAGTACATACTTGATGAATGTTTAGATTCAGGAATTAAAGAGATAATTTTTATAATTTCAAAAAAAAAAGAAATGATTAGAAAATATTTTTATAATGATAAATTGTTTAAAGACGTAATAAAAAAAAAAAATGACAAACGTATTATCCACGAATATAAAAAAATACTTAGATATCGAAAATTTGTAAAATTTGTATATCAAAATGAACCAAAAGGAACAGGAGATGCAGTTCTAAAAACAAAAAACTACATTAAAGATAAATATTTTTTAATGTTACTACCAGATGATTTAATTACTAATATAAACTGTTCTAAGGAAATGATAAAAATCAGTAAAAATAAAAATAGTTCTGTTATAGCGAGTATGAAAGTAAAGAAAAAAGATGTTACTAGATGGGGTATATTATCAAAAAAAAAAAAAATTAATAAAAATAATTTTTTTATAAATAATATTATAGAAAAACCTTCAGTTAATGAAGCACCTTCAAATTACGCCGTAATTGGAAGATATATATTATCAAAAGACATATTCAAAATTTTAAAGTATCAAAAAAAAGGTAAAGGTGGCGAAATTCACATTACAGATGCGATAAAAAATTTAATTAATAAAGACAAAAAATTTATTGCACATGTCTTTAAGGGCAAATATTTAGACTGTGGTAGTATGTCTGGATTTATAAAATCAGGAATAGAAATCTTTAAATCATGAAAATATGCATGATAGGCACTGGATATGTTGGTCTCGTTAGTGGTGTATGTTTTTCAGAATTAGGGAATACTGTTTATTGTGTCGATAAAGATAAATCAAAAATAGAGCTTTTAAATAATGGTAATGTTCCAATTTATGAACCAGGACTTGAAGAAATCCTAAAGAAAAATTTTATACAAAATAGACTAATTTTTACTACAGATTTAAAATTGGCCGTTCAAAAATCAGATATTATTTTTATATGCGTAGGCACACCTACTAAAAAAAATAGTAATTCTGCTGATTTAAAATATGTATTTCATGTAGCTAAGGAAATAAAAAAATTTATAAATAAATATAAAATAGTTGTTACAAAATCTACAGTACCAGTTTCAACAGGTGATGAAATCGAAAATATTTTAAGTTCAAAAAAAATTAAAAAGCTTGTTGATGTTGTTTCAAATCCTGAATTTTTACGTGAAGGTGAAGCTATAAGAGATTTTTTATATCCTGATAGAGTTGTTATAGGAACAAATAGCTCGAAAGCTAATAAAATTTTAAAAAATCTTTATTTGCCAATTATAAAAAAATCCAGTAGATATTATAACACTTCAAGAAGAGGAGCAGAATTAATTAAGTATGCCTCAAATGCTTTTTTGGCAACTAAAATAAGTTTTATAAATGAAATTGCAAACCTTTGTGAAAAAACAGGTATTGATATAAAAGAAGTTGCTGTAGGTATGGGTTCCGATCAAAGAATTGGTGAAAGGTTTCTAAGAGCTGGACCAGCTTATGGTGGTTCATGTTTTCCTAAGGACACTAGGGCTATAATTGATACAGCTGATAAATTTAAGTCACATCTATCTATTATTCAAAGTGTTGTAAAATCAAATGAACATAGAAAGTTACTTTTAACTAAAAGAACAGAAAAAATTTTAAATGGTAAAATCAAAGGAAAAAAAATTTGTTTTTTAGGTGTAACATTTAAACCCAATACAGATGATATGCGAGAGGCATCTAGTCTTTACATGATACCTTATCTGTCTAGAAAAGGAGCATTAATAAGATATTATGATCCATCTGGAGAAAAAGAAGAATTTAAAAAAATAAAAAATGTAAAATATCATAAAAATATAAAAAAATCTTGTTACAAAACTGATTTAATAATTTTGCATACGGAATGGAATGAATTTAAACTTTTAAATTTTAAAAGCTTAACCCAAAAAAATAATTTTAAAATTTTTGATATGAGAAATGTTTATTCACCTAGAAATATGAAGAATAAAAAAATAAGTTATTTTAGTATTGGTAGGTAATTATTTTATTTCAAATATAGCATCAACTTCAACAGCGACTCCCAAAGGTAAGCTATTGACACTAACCGCAGCTCTTGTATGCATTCCACAATCCCCTAAAACTTTGACAATTGTGTCAGAAGCCCCATTTATAACTTTTGGTTGATCTGTAAAAATATCAATTGAGTTTACAAAACCAACAAGCTTTATGCAGTTTTTTATTTTATTAAGATCATTGTCTAATGCTTTTTTAGCTTGAGAAAGAATTGATAGAGCACATCTTTCAGCAGCTTTATATCCCTCTTCTGTGTTTAAATCTTTTCCAACCTTGCCTTTAATTAAATTGCCATTTTCATCAATTGAAATCTGACCAGATATATATAAGAAATTATTTGTTAATTTTGTTGCAACGTATGAACCAACAGGATCCATAGCATTTGGTAAAACAAGATTATTCGTTTTTAAATTATTTTCGAAATCCATTTTTATTTAAGAAGATCTGAAAGTGTTTTACTTTTTTTAAACTTGTTAAATTTACTTTTTAAACCTGAGTCCTCTAAACCTTTTTTTGCTTTACTTGCTATACATTTAGCGTACATTTTAGATAGCTTATCAAACTGTGAACAATCATCTTCTAAACCATAGGCACTTGACGTATAAAAGATAATTGTAATAATTAAGCACAAAGTTCTCATTTTCTTTTTTTTTTATTTTTTTTATTTCTATCGTATTCTTTTCTTTTCTCAATTAATATTAAAGCCTCATCCATAGTAATTTCTGAGGGATCTTTTTCTTCTGGTATAGTAGCATTTAGAGATTTATACTTTACATAAGGACCATATTGTCCTTTCATAATTCTTACAGGTTTTTTATCTTCCGGGTGTTCACCTAAGTCTTTGATGAGTGACGATGATATTCTTCCCGGTTTAGCCTCAGCTATTAGTGTTATAGCTCTATTTAATCCAATAGTAAAAATATCTTCAACGTTTTCCAATCTAGCAGATTTATTCTCACATTTTAAGTAAGGACCAAATCTTCCAGAATTAAGAAAAATTTCTTTTTGATTTTCTGGGTTTATGCCAAGATTTTTCGGTAGAGAACATAAATATTTAGCTTTATCAAGATCTATTGTATCTATTCCTATACCTTTAGGAATTGAAACATTTTTTAAATTTTCATTATCTTTTTTTATTTTTTTCTTTTTATTTTTTTTTACAATTATTTCTTCTGGAAAAATTTCATATTGAAGATAAGGACCAAATCTTCCATTTTTCAGATATATATCTTTACCATTTTCATTTTGGCCTATTAATTTTGGTTCAGCTAAATTAATTTGTTGAGCGGCTTTGGCTTTTGATAATGGTCTAGTAAATTTACAATCTGGATAGTTAGAGCAACCGATAAACGCTCCACCTCTAAAACTATTTTTTAAACTCAACATACCTTGAACAGATGATTGGCATGTTTTGTTATATAATTTGCAACTTCTATCAACCAGGCCATCAGAATTTGTTTCAAAAACAAGACTACCTAAACTTTCATTAAGCAAATCTAAAACTTCCCTTGTTCTTTTTTCTTTAACACTTGAAACATTTTTATTAAAATCTAACCAAAACTCCTCTAAAACCTTAATCCAATCTTCTTTCCCCGAAGTGATATCATCCAACTGTTCTTCTAATGATGCGGTAAAACTATAATCAACATATTTAGTGAATAGTTTTTCTAAAAAGGCAGATATTAATTTTCCTCTATCAGTTGGAAAGAATCTTTTATTTTCAATGTCAGCATAACCTCTATTAGATATAACAGAAATTATGCTTGCATAGGTCGATGGTCTACCAATTCCTAATTCTTCAAGTTTTTTAACCAGACTAGCTTCCGAATATCTTGGAGGTGGCTGTGTGAAATGTTGCTCATCTAAATTTTCAGAAATAAAAACTTCACCCATCTCTACGTTAGGGATAATATTTTCTTTATCATCTTCATCACTATTTTGCACCTTTAAAAATCCATCAAATTTAATAATCGAACCCGATGACCTAAATACGTCTTTTTGATCATCTGACTGAATTATAATTGTTTTACGATCAAATTTTGCTGACTCCATTTGTGAAGATAAAGCTCTTGCCCAAATTAAATTGTATAATTTTAATTGGTCTGTACTTAAGTATTTTTTTAAAAATGCTGGAGACCTATCAATATCTGTAGGTCTGATCGCTTCATGAGCTTCTTGTGCGTTTTTAGCTTTTTTCCCTGAATAATTTAATGGCACTTCAGGCAAATAATCTTTTCCAAATTCTTTATCTATATATTTTCTAAATTCCTCGATGGCATCTTTTGAAATATTGGTTCCATCAGTTCTCATATAGGTTATTAATCCAACAGTTTCTCCATCAATATCAATTCCTTGATAAAGTCTTTGAGCTATTTGCATGGTTCTTGATGCTCCAAAACCTAATTTACTTGATGCTGATTGTTGTAGTGTTGATGTTGTAAATGGACCAACAGGGTTTCTAGTAAATATTTTTGAAGTTAAATCAGTAATTTTGAATTTTTTATCTTGAAATTTATTTATAGCATTAATAATTTCACTTTTATTTTTAAATGAAAACTTCTCTATTTTCTTATTATCCAATTGAGAAGGCGTAGATTTAATTTTTGTTTTATCTTTTGTAAAAAAATCAACGTTTAAAGTCCAAAATTCCTTTGGTTTAAATATTTCAATTTCATGTTCTCTTTCAGTTAGTAGTTTTAAGGCAACAGATTGAACTCTACCCGCGGATTTTGATCCTGGTAATTTTGTCCATAGAATAGGTGATATATTAAAACCAACAAGATAATCTAGTGCTCTTCTAGCCATATATGCATCAACTAAATGTGTTTGAATATCTCTAGGATTTTCAATACCATTTGTAACAGCTTTTTTTGTTATTTCATTAAATACAACTCTTTCAACTTTTTTATCTTTGAGTATATTTTTTTCTTCAAGAAATTCTTTTACATGCCAGGCAATAGCTTCACCCTCTCTGTCAGGGTCAGTTGCTAATATAATTTTTTTAGACTCTTTTGCAACATCGGTAATTTCTTTTAAATATTTTTTTGAAAAGCTATCAACTTCCCAAATCATTTTAAATTTATCGTTAGGGTCAACCGATCCATTTTTGGAAGGTAGATCTCTTATATGACCATAACTTGCAAGCACTGTATAGTCTGTTCCCAAGTATTTATTTATAGTTTTTGCTTTTGCTGGACTTTCTACAATCACTAGATTCATTAAACCAAAACTACATAAATGATCTAGATAGTCAAATTAATAAATTTTAGTCTTTGATTCTTCTTTATTTATAAGGCGTTTAACATTTTCTCTATGAGTAAATAGAATTAAAACAAACATTATGACAAAAAAATAATTAAATTCATTCAAATTGGTTGATAAAGTTAAAATCGGAATTATTAAAGAAGCAATAATTGATCCTAGGGATGAATATTTAAAAATAAAATATATTGATAGCCAAACAATTATAAATGACAAACCTAAATAAATATTTATACAAAATAAAATTCCCAGATATGTAGCTACACCTTTTCCACCTTTAAATCTAAGCCATAATGGAAAAACATGACCCAAGAATACACATAGCGAGCATATAAATAAATAATCTGCATAAAAAAATTTTATGTAAAGAATTGGCAATATTGCCTTTAGTATATCGAAAACTAAGGTCATATATCCTACAGTTTTATTGCCTGTTCTTAAAGCATTTGTTGCACCAATATTTCCCGAACCTATTTTTCTTATATCTTCTTTAAGCACTAGTTTTGTAAAAATAAAACCAAAAGGAATGGATCCAACAAAATATGAAATTATTATAAAATAAAAAATGTCCATTTAATCTAATTTTTAAAAAGCTCTTCACCTTTTACATAAGTACTTAAAACTTTACCTTGAAGTTTTCTATCTTCGATAGATGTATTTTTTGATTTTGACACTATATTATCTTTTTTTACAATCCAGGGCTTGTTTATATCCACAATGCAAAAATCTGCATCATTATCTATATCTAGGTTACCTTTATTAATTTTTAATATTTTTGCTGGGTTACAGGTTAATGCTCTAATTATTTTGTTTAATTTAATTGATCCGTTATGAAATAATTCTAGTGCCAACGGTAACAATGTCTCTATACCTGAAGCACCTGATGCAGCCTGAGCAAACGTAAGTCTTTTTTGTTCTTCATCTTCTGGTTTGTGATCTGACACAATAACATCTACTAAATCATTATTAATTCCTTTTATTAAAGCCAATCTATCTGTTTCAGTCCTTAAAGGCGGTGATAATTTTAAAAACGTTCTAAAATCGCCAATATCATTTTCATTAAGTGATAAGTTGTTTATTGAAACTCCGCATGTAAATTTAACATTATCTTTTCTTCGTTTTATTACTTCTATCGATTTTTCAGATGATATTTGTGATATATGATATCTACAATTAAAGTCCTCCAACAAACTCAAATCTCTTTCAATAATAATTTTTTCAGCTAGATCACTAATACCTTGCAACCCAAGTTTTGTTGCTATTATTCCTTCGTTAACTAATCCATCTTTTGCCAACTCACTATCCTCTACATGTTGCATTATTAAACAATCTAGATCATACGCTGATTTCATCATTCTTGACATAAGTCTAGTATTTTGAATGGTTTTATAACCATCTGTAAAACCTATTATACCTCTCGACTTCAAAAGACCAAATTCAGTCATATTATTTCCTTCAAGATTTTTGCTTAATGATCCTGTGGGGTAGATATTTATTTTTGCTTTATCTCTTCCTCGTCTTTTAAGAAAATCAACAATAGAAACATTGTCGATAACAGGTATTGTATTTGGCATTGTAACCACAGAAGTAACGCCACCAGCTAATGCAGCCTCACTTAATGTTCGAAAGTTCTCTTTATATTCAAAACCAGGTTCACCAACAAAGACCCTCATATCGACTATTCCTGGAAATATATATTTTCCCTCTAAATCAATGTATTTTTCTCTCGAAGAAATATTATTTTTATTTACTTTTTTTCCAACAGCTTCTATTTTTCCTGACTCACTAATTATCAAACCTCCTTTTTCATCTAATGAATTTTTAGGATCAACTATATATGCATTCAAAAAAATTTTTTTTTTCATCATTCACAAAATATTTTTAGACATGCCATCCTTACCGCTACACCTAATTCTACTTGCTCCTTAATTACACTCTTGTTTATATCGTCTGCTAATTTGGTATCAATCTCGATTCCTCTATTCATTGGTCCTGGATGCATAATAAGCGCTTCATCTTTGGCATATTTTAATTTATCAGGTGTTAAACCATAATATTCGTAATATTCTCTGTTTGAGGAAAGAAATGAACTTGTCATTCTTTCACTCTGCAATCTTAACATCATAACTATGTCGCAATCTTTAAGACCTTCTTTCATATTCGAATAAATACTAACTCCAAATTTTTCAATATCTTTTGGCATAAGGTTTGATGGTGCTACAATATTTACTTCAGCTCCAAGCATATTAAGAAGATAAATATTTGATCTGGCAACCCTCGAATGTAAAATATCTCCACAGATAGCAATTTTAAGTCCTTCTATTTTTTTCTTTCTATCAATTATCGTTAAAGCATCTAATAAAGCTTGTGTTGGATGTTCTCTTCTACCATCACCAGCATTTAAAACTGAGCAATTTACTTTTTGAGATAATAGGTTTGTTGCACCAGAGTCCTGATGCCTTACTACTATTATATCTGGATGCATTGCATTTAGAGTCATTGCTGTATCTATTAAAGTTTCGCCCTTTTTAATTGCTGAATTACCAATATTCATAGACATAACATCAGCTCCTAACCTTTTACCTGCCAATTCAAATGAACTTTGAGTTCTTGTAGAAGGCTCAAAAAATAAATTTATCTGTGTTTTACCTCTTAAAATATCTATTTTTTTATTTTTACTTTTATTAAGGGCAATAAATTGCTTGGACTCATTCAAAATATGATTCACATCTTTTATGGAAAGATCTTGGATACCTAATAAGTGTTTTTGTGAAATTTTAATAGCTTTGTTTGAGTTTGCCATTAAAACAAACTCTATAGCTATAGAATGTTATAATTGCAAGGTTAATTATTTAGATAATCCAAAGCACCCTGTAAAATGAATGCTGCAGCGTTTTTATCTATATTTTTAACTCTTTTTGATACATTAATATCAAGCTGACTTGATATATTAAATGCGCCAGTTGTAGACAATCTCTCATCCCATAACGCAAAGGGTTTTTCAATTTTTTCTGAAATTAACTTGATTTTGTCTTTAACTGATTGTGAAGAGTAGCCCACTGATCCATCCATATTTAATGGATTTCCATAAATAATACCATCAACATTGTGTTCTAGAATTATACCAATCATGTCTTCAATCAATTTATTCATCGAAATGTAGTTTAATACCTTTAATGGAGTTGCAATTTTTCTATTTTCGTCTGAGATTGAAATTCCAACTCTTTTTGAGCCCATATCTACACCCATAAGTCTAGATTTATTATTGAGACGTTTTTTTAGATCATTAATATCCATAATATTGTATTTTCTAATTTAAGTGATAATTTGCTTTAATCTAAATACCACATGACTATAGATCATAAAACAGTAAAACACATATCTAAATTATCACGAATTTCAATAGACGATAGTAAAGCTAAAAAGTTAAGTGAGGACCTAAGTTCAATATTCTCATTTATTGAAAAATTAGATGAATTAGATACATCAAAAATTGAACCATTAACATCAATAGCGGAGACAACTTTAAAATTAAGAAAAGATGAGATTAAAACTAAAAATATTAGAGATGAAATACTAAAAAATTCTCCTGAAGATAATAAAGATTTTTTTGTTGTACCTAAGGTTGTAGAGTAATGACTAATATTATCGATCTTAATTTAAATGAATTAGTTGAAAAAATAAAAAAAAAAGAAATTTCATCGTCGGAGGCTACAAAAACATTTATTGATAGATCAGATAAATCAAAAAAACTAAATACATATATAACTGATAACTTTGAAAAAGCTCTTGAAAAAGCTAAAAATTTTGATGCTAAGCCTGATTTTAATAAAAAATTATCTGGAATACCTTTGGCTGTTAAAGACTTATTTTGCACTAAAGGCATTAGAACAACAGCAGGTAGTAAAATTTTAGAAAATTTTATACCATCGTATGAGTCAACAGTTACTAATAATATTATTAATGAAGGTGCAATAATTATTGGAAAACTTAATTGTGATGAATTTGCGATGGGTTCTTCAAATGAAACTAGTTACTTTGGAAATGTACAAAATCCTATTTCTCAAAACTTAGTACCCGGAGGTTCTTCAGGAGGATCTGCAGCAGCATTGGCTGCTAAGTTAACTCCAGCTACGATTGGGACTGACACAGGAGGCTCAATAAGACAACCTGCATCTTTTACAGGCACAGTTGGTTTAAAACCTACCTACGGAAGTTGTTCAAGATATGGAATAGTAGCTTTTGCATCATCATTAGATCAAGCGGGTCCTATGACACATAATGTAAAAGATTGTGCACTATTATTTGATGTCATTAGTTCCTACGATAACAAAGATTCTACATCGGTTGATTATACAAGAGGAAATTATCTCAAGAATCTTAATGAAAATATTAAAGGAAAAAAAATTGGAATACCAAAGGAGTATCGCATTGATAATATGCCAAAAGAAATTGAAGAATTATGGGAAAAAGGCATATCAATCGTTAAAAAAAATGGGGCTGAAATAATAGAAATTTCATTACCAAATACAAATTATGCTCTACCAGCATATTATATTGTGGCACCAGCCGAAGCGTCCTCTAATTTAGCAAGATATGATGGAGTTAAGTACGGCTTTAGATCAAAAGGTGATAATTTAATTGATATGTATGAGAAAACTAGATCCGAGGGTTTTGGCGATGAAGTTAAAAGAAGAATAATGATTGGGACATACGTTCTATCATCAGGTTATTATGATGCTTATTATCTAAAAGCTCAAAAAGTAAGAAGATTAATAAAAAATGATTTCGATGAAGCTTATAAAAAGGTCGATGCAATCTTAACGCCCTCAACACCAAGTTCAGCATTTAAAATAGGAGAAAAATCAAACGATCCAGTATCTATGTATTTAAACGATATATTTACTGTTCCTGTTAATCTTGCTGGTTTACCAGCAATTTCAATACCATCAGGAAGGGACAAAAACAATTTACCATTAGGATTACAATTAATAGGAAAAGCATTTGATGAGCAAAATATTTTAAATATTGCTTTTTCTATTGAAAAACAAATAAATTTTAAAAACCAAATTAATGACTGGTGGATATAAAAGCAATGAAAAATGAATATTTGATAAAAAGAGATAAAAACATATATGAGGTAGTAATTGGTTTAGAGGTACATGCACAAGTATTATCAAATTCAAAATTATTTTCATCGTCCCCAACAAAATTTGGCTCTGAGCCAAATACACAGGTAAGCTTAGTTGATGCTGCATTTCCTGGTATGCTTCCAGTCATAAATGAATTTTGTATAAAGCAAGCAATAAAAACAGGCATTGGTCTTAAAGCAAAAATTAATAAGAGATCGGTATTTGACAGAAAAAATTATTTCTATGCTGATTTACCTCAAGGTTATCAAATTTCACAGTATAAAGATCCAATAGTAGGCGAAGGTAATATTACACTAGACTTAAAAGACGGCGAAAAAATTATTGGTATTGAAAGATTACATCTAGAACAGGATGCTGGTAAAAGCATTCATGATATTGACCCACAGAATACACTAGTTGATTTAAATAGATCAGGAGTTGCATTAATGGAAATTGTAAGCAAACCTGATTTAAGGTCTTTAGAAGATGTTAATGCATATGTAAAAAAATTAAGATCTATCATGAGATACTTAGGTACGTGTGATGGAAATATGCAAGAAGGATCATTAAGAGCTGACGTAAATGTTTCAGTAAGATTAAAAGGTGATACAAAACTTGGTACGAGATGCGAAATTAAAAACGTAAACTCAATAAAGTTTATGCAAATGGCTATTGATTATGAAGCTAATAGACAAGCGGATATTATTGAAGATGGAGGAGTCATTGATCAAGAAACAAGGTTGTTTGATACGAAAAAAAATGAAACAAGATCAATGAGATCCAAAGAAGATGCGCATGATTATAGATATTTTCCAGATCCAGATTTATTACCATTAGTTTTAGATGAAAAGTTTATTGAAGAGATTAAAAAAGAAATTCCTGAATTACCCGACGAGAAAAAAAAGAGATTTATAGATAATTTTAAAGTATCACCATATGAAGCCAATATATTAGTCTCAGATATCGAGACATCAAAATATTTTGAAAAAGTTTCGGAAAATTCTGATGTAAAACTTGCTACAAATTGGATTACAGGAGAATTATTTGCATTACTAAATGAAAAAAATTTAGAAATAACAGATAGTCCAATTTCGTCGAACAACTTGTCAAAATTAATAAATTTGATCAAAAATGGAACTATCTCAGGAAAGATTGCAAAGACTATTTTTGAACTAATGGCAGATGGAGATAAAGACCCGTATAAAATTGTAGAAGAAAAAGGCTTAAAGCAACAAAGTGATCCAAAAGAATTAGAAAAGATAATTGATAAAATAATATCTGAAAATCCAAAAAATGTTGAAGCTTATAAATCTGGCAAAAACAAATTATTTGGATTTTTTGTAGGACAAATAATGAAAAACTCTGGTGGTAAAGCAAATCCACAATTAGTTAACGAAATATTAAAAAAAAAGTTGAACTAAAATGGGTTCAAATTTACAGTTAAACAATCAGATTGAAGACTACATAAATAACCATTCATTAACGTTGCACCCTGTTCAAAATGAAATTATTAAGTACAATGAAAATCTAGGTAAGATCAAAAAAATGCAAATTTCGGTAAGTCAATGTCATTTTTTACACCTAATCGTAAAAATTTTAAATCCAAAAAATATTTTGGAGATTGGTACATTTACTGGTCTAAGTACCTTAACTATGGCTTTAGCTATAAAAGAAGATTCATTTATAACTGCTTTAGATAAAAATGAAGAAACATCAAAGATAGCCAAAAATTTTTTTTATAAAGCAAATGTTGGTGACAAAATAAAAATATTGGTAAATAACGCAAATTCTAGTCTAGAAGAAATTATAGAGTCAAAAAAGTATTTTGATTTGATATTTATTGATGCCGATAAAGAAAATTATATAAATTATTTTCAAAAATCATTAAGTATAATAAATAAGTCTGGAGTTATTATTGTTGATAATGTTTTGTGGTATGGAGATGTTGCAGACAGTAATAAAAAAGATAGACTAACAGTAAAAATAAGAGAATTTAATTCATTTGTAAAAAACAACAAAATAGTAGAAAATTTGATCTTACCAATCGGTGATGGCCTATCAGTGTGTAGAAAATTATAATGTACAAAATATTCGGCTTTTATAAATTTAAAAAAATTAATAATTTAAAAGTATTGAGAGAAAATTTAGAAAACTTTACTTTAAAAGAAAATTTAAGAGGACTAATAATAATTTCGTCTGAGGGGGTTAACGGAACTATAAGCTTTAACCATGATAAATATCAAAAAATAAAAAAAAATATTAAAACCCTTCTAAATATTAAAAAGTTTGACAATGAAAATTTGTCATCTTTCAAATATCAAGCATTTAATAAGACAAAGATTAAAATCAAAAAAGAAGTAGTCCCGATTGGTATTAAGATTAAAACTAAAATATCAAATAACCTAATTAATCCTAAAAGTTGGAATAAAGTTATTAAAAAAAAAAATACTTTACTTATTGATGCTAGAAAAGATTTTGAATATAAAATTGGAACATTCAAGGGCTCTGTTAATCCAAAATTAAATAATTTTAGGGATTTTCCACAGTATTTTAAAACCTTAAAAAAAGATCAAAATATTGCAATGTTTTGTACAGGTGGAATTAGATGTGAAAAAGCAAGTTTTTACTTACAAAAAAAAGGATTTAAAAATGTTTATCAGTTGAAAGGTGGAATAATCAATTATCTTAATCAAATTAATAAAAAACATAGTTTATGGAAGGGTGATTGCTTCGTTTTTGATAATAGAGTTTCGGTTAAACATGGCTTAAAAGTCGGAAATTATAAAATTTGTTCTGGGTGTAGAGAGCCTATTAATTCTTTAGAGAGAAAATCAAATCTTTATGAAGAAGGAGTGAGTTGTAGTAGTTGTTTTTATAAATCAACAAATACCCAGAAAGAAAGATTCAGAATGAGACAAAAGCAAGTGCAATCAGCTAAACAAAATGGAAAAAAATACTTCTTTAAAAGAGAAACTTAATATGGATTTATTAAAAGATAATATACCTAAATTAGTGAGGAAACTAGCATTGCCTGCTATGGTTGGAATGTTATTTCAAACTCTGTATAATATTGTTGATACTTTTTATGCTGGTAAAATATCTCCGGAAGCATTATCAGCATTAAGCAAATCTTTTCCAATTTATTTTATTATAGTTGCATCTTCGATTGGTGTGACTGTTGCTGGAACTTCATTAATTGGAAATAGCATCGGTGAAAATAATAAAAAAAATATATTAAATTATTTCACGCATATAATTTATTTTGCAATAATAATGTCTGTTATTATATGCTTTGTAGGGCTTAGTTTTTCAGACAAAATTTTCTCTTTAATGGTCACAACAGATGAAGTTATAAATCTTGGAACCCAATATACAGATATAATTTTTTCAGGTTCAATTTTATTTATTTTAATTGTAGCTTTGAATTCATTATTACATGCTGAAGGTGATACCAAAACATACAGAAATGTTTTAATTTTATCTTTTTTTATCAATTTGATTTTAAATCCAGTTTTAATTTTTGGTTTATTTTTCTTTCCAGCCTTAGGTTTCAAAGGTATTGCAATATCTACAATAATTTCCCAATTAGTAGCTTTCTTTATAATTCTTTTAAAAGTTTTAAAAAATTCAAGAATAAAAGAAATTACTAAAGAAAATTTAGTACCTAAAATATTTTATTTCATTAATATTTTTTTTACAGCTATGCCAATAATTGTTTCAATATTTGCTTACTCTATTACTGCAACTATTGTTTTAAAATATGTTGGTATTTCCGGAGAGTACGCGGTTGCCGGATATGGTGCTGGCACCAGAATAGAACAGGTCGTGTTGTTGCCAATACTAGGTATCAATACAGCAATTATATCCATTATTGCACAAAACTTTGGTGCAAAAAATTTTGAAAGAGTAAAGGAAACATATTTTACATCTATAAAATATTCTTTTTTAATAATGATTATATCCGGAACAATTTTGTATATCTCGTCTGATTTAATAATGAGTTTTTTTTCTAACGATCAAATTGTAATCGAATTTGGATCTAGGTATTTAAAAATTTGTTCTTTTATTTTACCAGCATATCCAATTTTTTTCTTATCAAATGGAATGTTTATGGCAATTAAAAAGGCTGAATATGCTATGATCTCTAATTTATTTAGAAATGGTTTTAATCCACTTGTTGTATTTTTTCTCGCGAGTTACATTAATGCAAGCTTTGAGATTTTTTTTTGGATTTGGGCAGTTGTAAATTGGATTTTCTCAGGGATATATCTAAGTATTTTAATTTTTTACATAAAAGCTAAACTAGAGAAAACTAGCGCTATCGTTAATCCACAGCCATAAGTCTTCTGCAAAAGATCTTCTTACAAATAAATTTAAATCATTATCATTTTTGTTATGTAAAATTACGTCAATATGGTTAATAATTGTCTGTGTTACGGAGCCTTTTTTCTTCATAAAATCACTGAAATTAAAGGGACAACTCTTAGTTAATAAATCATAAATTTTATTACCTTTTAGATTTAATAGCACCCAATGATCAGAAACATTTGTTACTGCTCCTTGATTGAGTTTTGAAACATCACCAAATAAGTTTTTTTCTAATTTTATTTGATCTTCTAAAGTTAGATTTTTATTGTTCGAATATAACAACCATTCATCTGGCCCAAGCCAAAGTAAACTAAAATTCCCATTTCCTGACGATGTATTTGCTTCTGTTGGAGGTAAAATAGAAAGTGTTTTTCCAATTTTAGTTGAAAACTCTCTTTTTTTACTTCTCAGATTGATTTTAATTGTAGGTTCAATTTGAATAATTTTAATTTCATTATAGTTCTTATCTTCATTTATAGGTAAATCTAAATTAAGCATTTAACCTCTTATTATCTTTATCATAAAATACACTATCTGTTACTGTTACATTTATATTTTTACTTTCCATAGGTACAATAAGTTTTCTACCTTTCATTTTTTTACCACTTTTAACAATTGCAAGTGCAATAGATTTGTTAAGATTAGGACTAAAATAGCTAGATGTAACGTGACCCAACATTTCAATAGGCTTTTTATTTATGTCATCAACTAATTGAGCACCTTCCTCAAGTATTACTTTAGGATCTTCTGTTATAAGTCCAACAAGTTGTTTTCTATCTTCTCTTATGGTGTCGCTTCTATAAAGCGATCTTTTTCCAATAAAATCATATTTTTTTTTACTTATTATCCAATCCATCTGTAGGTCCGAAGGTGTCAATGTCCCGTCAGTATCTTGACCGGTAATAATGAAACCTTTTTCTGCTCTTAAGAGGTGCATAGTTTCTGTTCCATAAGGAGTAATATTAAATTCTTTCCCTGCTTCTATACATAGTTCCCATATATCTTTAGCGTAGTTAGATTGAATGTTTATCTCATAACTTTGTTCTCCAGTAAAACTTATTCTCATAATTTTACAATTTACATTTTTAATAATTGAATTTTTATATGACATATGAGGGAAGTTTTGATCAGATAAATCTAAATCTGGAATGATTTTTTGAATTATTTTTTTAGAATTTGGTCCACATACACTAATTGTTGAATAGTGATCTGTAACAGTTGTTAAATAAACATCTAGATCTGGCCACTCTGTCTGAAGATAGTCCTCAAGTTTTGATAAAACATTAGCAGCACCTCCAGTAGTTGTTGTCATCAAATAGTGATTTTCACCAAGTCTAGTAGTTACCCCATCGTCATAAACCATTCCATCTTCATTTAACATTAGCCCGTATCTACATTTTCCAATTGCTAATTTTGACCAAGCATTTGTATATATTCTGTTCAAAAACTCCGAAGCATCTGTTCCCTGTATATCAATTTTTCCTAATGTTGATGCATCTAAGATTCCAGCACTTTCTCTTGCAGCCTTACTCTCTCTTTGCACCGCTTCGTACATAGTTTCTCCGTTCTTAGGATAGTACCATGGTCTTTTCCATTGACCAACATTTTCGAATTCAGCTTTATTATTAACATGCCAATTATGAATAGCAGTTCTCCTCGTGTGATCAAAAAATTTACCAACGTTTCTTCCAACAATTGTACCGAAGGTAAGGGGGGTATAAGGAGGTCTAAATGTTGTTGTTCCCAATTCTCCCATATTGGTTCCAGTGGTATCTGCTATAATACCTAAGGCATGCATATTAGATAATTTCCCTTGATCAGTACCCATGCCAGTAGTTGTATATCTTTTGACATGTTCAATTGATTTAAAACCTTCTCTAAGAGCCAATTTGACATCTTTGGCTGTAGAGTCGTTTTGAAAATCTAGAAAGGGCTTTGTCGTAGAAAAAGGTTTATCACATGGTAGTAACCAAATGTTTTTTTTCGATATTTCTTTAGAGCAAACAATGTTAACTTTATCATAGTTTGACTTATCTAAATTTATAAATTTCTTAACATATTTTACAGTGTTATTTATAATATCATCTAATTCGAAATCACCATTACAGGATCCGACACTAATTTGTTCTGATGGACTTTTGTTTTCATCAGGTATAAAGATATTGTCGTCTGTTTTAAATTTTAATTTTCCACCTGATTGAGTAAAAAGATGAACCATTGGAGTCCATCCTCCCGATACACCGAGGCAATTAGAATTAAATTTAATTTTGCTACCTACTACTCCACCTCCATCATTGGATAACTTCATTACATCAAAAGATTTAATACGTTTATAACCGAATGTATCAACGATTGTATGACCCCAAAGTATTTTTATTCCCATTCTTTGAACTTCCTTAACTACACTTGACTCGGAATTTTCTCTAATATCTATTATTGTGTTTACATCTACTCCACTTTTGACTAATGATGCAGCCGTCTCATAAGCACTATCATTATTAGTAAATAGTGAAACATTTTTTCCTGTTTTAACACCGTAATAATCAATATATTTTTTTATTGATGAGGAAAGAATTATACCCGGTCTATCATTGTTATTAAATATCAATGGTCTTTCTATTGAACCAGAAGCCAAAATCACTTTCTTTGCTCTTATTTTCCATAATCTTTGTCTAATTTTATTTTTTTTCTCACTAATAGTTAAATGGTCAGTTAAATTTTCTCTTGCTAGTAAATAATTATATCCATGAAAAGCTGCCAGAGTTGTACGTTTTTTTAATATTAAATTTGGATAATTTTTTAAACTCTCTATTTCCTTACTCAACCAATTATTGGAATTTAAATCATTTATTTTAAAGCAATTATTATCCTGATAAATTGTTGATCCACCTAAAAAATTTTTATCATCTATTAATATAGTGTTTAAACCTTTTTCAGCAGATAATTTTGCCGCTAAAATTCCAGAAATTCCACCACCTACTACCAAAACATCACAGTGTGCAAATTGATGATCGTACAAATCTTTATCAGGTTCAGTGGGTGCTTTTCCTAAACCAGCTGAATGTCTTATAAAGTACTCATATTTTTCCCAAAAACTAGACGGCCACATAAAAGTTTTATAGTAAAATCCTGCAGGTAGAAGAGGGGATAATAAATTATTTATTCCCCCAATATCAAATTTTACACTAGGCCAACAATTTTGACTAAATGCTTCTAAGCCTTCGTATAACTCAATTTCTGTAGCTCTTACATTTGGCTCTGTAAGTGATGGGTCATTTCCCACTTGAACAATTGCGTTTGGCTCCTCTGAGCCACAAGTCATTATACCTCTTGGTCGATGATATTTAAAACTTCTTCCCACCAAATGTATGTCATTTGATAATAAAGCAGATGCTAAGGTATCACCTTTAAAGCCAAAGAGTTTTTGACCATTAAATTTAAATGATATTCTTATAGTTTGATCAACAAAGTTGTTCTTATTAATTCTAAGTGTGCTAGACATAATTATTTAATAGGTGGCTTCTCTCCCATTTTATAAGTTGCGTGAATTTTGTCGTTGGAGGTATCTCTAACCATATTAAACCATTTTCTACATCCATGACTGTGATTCCATCTTTCAAATTGAATACCTTTGATATTTTTTCTCATAAATAAGTACTCAGCCCATTGATCATCACTTAATTCAGTTGGTTGTTTAGGTCTTTCAATATGTGCCTCACCACCACAGGAAAATTCTAATTGATCTCGGTCACCACAATAAGGACAAGTAATTATAAACATTTTTAATGTGCAACAGCAGCAGCACCATGTTCGTCAACTAGATCACCACTGGCAAATCTATTTATATTAAATGCTTCATTAAGCTTATGAGGTTCATCGTTAGCAATAGTATGAGCAAATAGATCTCCAGATCCTGGTGTTGCTTTAAAACCACCTGTACCCCAACCACAATTAAAATAGAGACCTTTAATTTGTGTTTTACTTATTATTGGGCTTGCATCTGGGCATATGTCAACAATTCCACCCCATTGTCTTAACATTTTCATTCTACTAAAAATTGGATAAAGTTCTAAGATAGCTTTTAAAGTTCCCTCGGCAATATTGTGACTACCTTTTTGTGTATAAGAAACATAGTCATCTGTGCCTGCTCCTATTACAAGCTCACCTTTATCAGATTGACTAACGTAAGCATGAACTGCATTTGACATAACTACTGTGTCGATTATGGGTTTTACTGGCTCGGATACCAATGCTTGCAATGGTTTACTTTCTAATGGAAGTTTAATACCCGCCATGTTTGCTATAACACTCGAATGACCTGCAGCAACAACACCAACTTTTTTTGTTTTTATAAATCCCTTTGAGGTTTCAACTCCATCTATTTGATCTCCATTTCTTTTAATACCCTTTACCTCGCAGTTTTGAATTATATCTACACCCATTTCGTCAGCACCTCTAGCGTAACCCCAGGCCACAGCATCATGTCTTGCTGTACCAGCTCTTCTCTGAAGAGTTCCACCAAGAACTGGGTATCTAATTTTTGGCGATGTATTTATAATTGGACAAAATTTTTTTACTTTCTCTGTATCGAGCCAAACTGCATCAATTCCGTTTAATCTGTTTGCATGGGTTCTTCTCTTTAAATCTCTTACATCTTGAAGATTATGGGCTAAATTCATAACTCCTCTTTGGCTGAACATTACATTGTAATTTAATTCTTGTGATAATTGTTCCCAGATTTTTAGCGCATGATCATAAAGAGCAGCACTTGCGTCCCATAAATAATTTGATCTTATTATGGTGGTATTTCTCCCAGTATTACCACCACCAATCCAACCTTTTTCTAAAACTGCGATATTTGTAATATTATGTTTTTTGGCCAAATAGTAAGCAGTTGCTAATCCATGACCACCGCCACCTATAATTATAGCGTCGTACTCTTTCTTTGGTTCAGGATCTCTCCAAGCTCTTTGCCAATTTTCATGACCGCTAAATGCATTTTTAATTAGTGAAAATATTGAGTATTTATTTTTCATTTTTTACCAAAATACTTTATAAATATTGAATATTCAATGGTTTCAAGTTACACACTATTAACGGAAGGATGGGTGAGCTGGTTTAAACCAGCGGTTTGCTAAACCGCCGTACGCTTGAAAAGGTGTACCGAGGGTTCGAATCCCTCTCCTTCCGCCATTAATAAAGAGGATCGTTTTTGAAGAAATCTTTAAGTTTTACAGGGTTTTGTTCTAGAATATATCTGTATACATTATAATTTTCCAAAACTCTTTGAACATAATTTCTAGTTTCTTTAAACTTAATGAGCTCAATCCAATTTACATAATCAATCTTTCCTTGTTGAGGATTTTTATTTATTTTTTTCCAATATCTCACTCTTTTTGGACCAGCGTTATAAGCAGCTATAGCGAAAGGATATGAACCATCGTATTCTAGTATTAATCCAGCGATGTAATACGACCCTAAATTTATGTTATATTCAGGATCTTTGGTTAATCTAGACTTAGAGTAGGGAAGCTTAGCTTGTTTTGCTACAACTTTAGCAGTGTAAGGCATAAGTTGCATTAATCCTTTTGCGCCAGCATGACTATGTGCACTTAAATCAAATTCGCTTTCTTGCCTTATAATAGAAAGAATAAGTGCTGCTTCAGGAATTTTACGTTTATTAATATAATTTGGTGTGCTTATAACTGGATAATTATATTTATTATGAAATCTTTTTTCATATGAAGCTAATTTAGAAACTTGTATGGAAAAATCAAATCTTGAAATATCAGTTGCAAGTTTTGCTGCCAAAACCTCACTTCCTCCGCTAATATTTTTGTTCGCTAAATTTCTTAAAATATGTTTGGTATATTTATCTTTATCAATTGCATTTAATAAATAAACTAGTTTAACTAGATCACTTTTGTTAAAATTTTCTGCATATTTTTTGTCAACAACCATTAATTCATCTAAGCTAAATTTCTGATCAGGATAGACTTTCATATGAGATAATTGACCATAATAAGTTGTTAAGTATTTTGCACTATCTTTGTACCAAAAATTTGACTTTTCTATATCCCCCAATTTTTCATACGATCTTCCCAACCAATAAGCACCTCTAGATAAGCTAATTGGATATCCAACATTTTCATGAAAGTTTATAAAATGATCTTTTGCTCTCATTGGATCGTTTAAAAAGGTTAATGCTATCCAACCACTCATCCATTCGGCTTCAGCAAAATCAGGTCCATCCGTCATTCCATGATTGCTTGAAATTTTATATGCGTTTGTAAACTGTTTTTTATAAATCAATGATCTTGAAATAATTGATCTTTCTTTCCACCATTTATCAGGTCTTACCATATATTCTTTTGTATTTTTAATATTGAGTAAAATTTCTAAAGAACTATCTACTCTTCCTCTCTTACGACGCCATTTAAGTCTATCATAATTTAACCCAGGATCGTTTTTCATATTTTCTGGTACTTTGCTTATAGCATTGTCAACTCCATATGATTTACTCATTAAAAGTTGTCTGGCTGTATACAATAATTGATAATCTTTAGGCAGATATCTAATCATTCTTTTTAAATCCCAATATTTATTTTCCCAAGCAAGATAATCAGCTCTTTTAATATTGTCTTCTTTTGATAAATATTTTTTATATTTTTTTCTAAAAAATTTAAGCTCAGATTTTGTAAGATCTGCAGTTATCCATCCTTTTTTAATTTTATTTATTCCTTCAGCTGTGTTGCCAATTTCTATTAGGCTTTCTCCCAAAATCATTCTCCCGTACCCACTTAGAACCTCATTTGTATTAAACCATTTTATAATTTGATCAGGGCTATAATTTTTTGTAGATAATTTATGCTCTGCTAAATATTTGATTCTACCTATTCTTGGGTAATCAGGATTCCTATCAATAAATGATTTATAAATTGCAAAGCTAGCTTGATTACCTGCCGTAAGCAAATGTCTCCATTTAATAAAATCATATATAATTTTATTTTTCGATTTTCTTGCTATTTTTTCAGCTTCAGACCATTTTCTTCTCTCTACAAGTTTGATGGCTTCTAAGGCTAATTTTAGTTCTTTATTTGTGAAATCTTTAATTTTTTTTAATTTATTGTCTTGTTTTTTAACCACAAGAGGTTTTGCTTTAGGTAATAATACACCATCTACAACCTCTTTTTTTTTAACTATTTTGTTTGGAACCTCTACCTCTTTTACCTTAAATACAGGTTTCTTTTTGGGAATTATAGCATTGGATGATATTTTTTTTTCCTTAACTTCTTTAGACAATAGTGGTTTTTTAGGTGGTATTAAAAGATCTAATGCTATTGCATTGACAATGAAAGTTAAAAAAATTAAGTAGATAAATAGAATTTTTTTATAAAGAGTTTTCATAAATTTTTTAAATGAATCTATAAACTATGTTATAAATATTTATGTTTAAAGGATCAAATGTTGCTATTGTTACCCCATTTAAGAATAATAAGCTAGATGAAGAGGCTTATCTTAAATTAATTAATTTTCATTTAGAAAATGGTACTAACGGTCTGGTGCCTGCCGGTACAACTGGTGAGTCACCTACCTTGAGTCATGATGAGCATGAAAAAGTAATTGAGTTATGTATAAAAGAAGCCAAAGGAAAAGTTCCAGTTATTGCAGGTACAGGATCTAATTCAACAGAGGAAGCTGTAGCTTTAACAAAACATGCTGAAAAGATGGGAGCAGATGGAGCTTTAGTCGTTACTCCGTATTATAATAAACCTACTCAAGAAGGTTTGTATCAGCACTACAAGCAGATAAATGATAATACAACTTTACCTATTATTATTTACAATATTCCAAGTCGTTGCGTTATAGATATGACAGTTGATACTATGGCAAGATTATTTGAATTAAAAAATATTGCTGGTGTTAAAGATGCAACCGGCGACTTAAATAGACTAGATGAAACTATAAAAAAACTTGGTAATGAATTTATTCAATTGACTGGAGAGGATGGTTTAGCGTTACAATTTAATAAAAGAGGTGGCGTAGGTGTTATATCTGTTACAGCAAACATAGCTCCAAAACTATGTTCTGAAATGCAAAAATTTTCTAAATCAAAATCAGATAATGAAATTAAAGAAGCAGAAAGAATCGATAAAATTTTACAACCAGTTCACAAATCACTGTTTATAGAAAGTAATCCTGCTCCAGTAAAGTATGCTGCAAAATTATTAGGTTTATGTAGTGACGAAATTAGATTACCATTAGTAAAAATTAGTAAACAAACAGAAGAAGAGGTTGAGAAAGCTTTAAAATCTGCCGAATTATTATAATGAAGAAAAAAACCAATTCTGGTTTAAAAATTATTTCGCATAATAGAAAAGCAAGTTTTAATTATTTTTTTAAAGATCTTATAGAAGCTGGAATTGTTTTAAAAGGATCGGAAATTAAATCAGTTAGACAAGGAAAGGTAAATATTGCTGAATCTTATGCTGTTGAAAAAAAAGGTGAAATATTTTTAGTAAACTCACACATACCACAGTATAAAGAAGCTAGTTATTCTAATCATAATCCATATTCTGAGAGGAAATTGTTATTTACAAAAAAAGAAATTAATAAATTAATAGGTCAAGTGAATGAGGATGGTTTTGCCTTAGTACCAACCAAAATGTATTTTAAAAAGGGTAAAGCTAAAATTGAAATTGCAGTAGCAAAAGGAAAAAAACTACACGACAAGCGACAAACAAAAAAAACAAAAGATTGGAACCGTGAAAAAGCAAGATATTTCAGAAAAAGCAGCTAATCTTGTATATTTGTCAATAGGTTCAAATTTAGGTAATAGAATACAAAATATAGAAAATACGAAATCACTTATTTTGTCTAATAATATAAAAATACTATCTATCTCATCTTATTACGAAACTCCATCATGGCCAAACTCTAAATTTCCAAAATTCCTAAATATCGTTCTAAAAATAAATACAATATTAGAAATTTTAGATTTATTTTTACTTATCAAAAATATTGAAAAAATTATGGGTAGAAAAATAAATAAAAAAAATTATCCAAGAGTATGTGATATTGATATTATTGATTATAATAATAAAATTTACTCACAATTATTTAATAATCATGAGATTATATGTCCACATCCAAGAATGAAAGATAGAAATTTTGTTCTATTTCCATTGTATGAGCTAAATCAAGAATGGATACATCCCAAAACTAATGAAAATATTACAGAATTATTGTCAAAATTACATATAAATAGAATAAGAGGTATTAAAGTTATCTGAATAAATGTTATAATAAATTATGCTCAAATCTGATGATTTAATAAATAAAGTAAAATCTTACAATAGATTTTTGAATCCTGATACACTATCCAAAGCCTATGATTTTGCATTAAAGGCTCATGAAAAACAAAAAAGAGATGAGGGATCTCCATATATTATCCACCCTGTTGCTGTAGCCAATATACTAACAGAACTTAAATTAGATAGTGCAACTATAGCCACTGGTTTGTTACATGACACGATCGAAGATACAAATGCAACATACAAAACTATTGAAAAAGAATTTGGGAAAGAAGTTGCGGATTTAGTAGACGGTGTTACAAAAATTTCAGCTTTTGAGAGTCAGGCTGCTTCTAACTCTAAAGCAGAAAATTTTAGAAAATTAATTCTTGCTACTTCAAAGGATATAAGGGTTTTATTAGTAAAATTGGCAGACAGACTCCACAATATGAGAACCATTAAATTTGTGACAAATAAAGAAAAACAAATTAGGAAAGCAAAGGAAACTATGGAGATATATGCTCCTTTAGCTGACAGAATGGGAATGAATAGAATTAAGGATGAATTAGAAGACTTATGTTTTGAGGTTCTTAATCCAGAAGCTAGAAAACTAATTAAAGATAGACTCATCAGCATTAAAGAGGCTAATGAAATTAGTTTTAACTCAGTTTCTGACGAATTAAAAATCTTATTAAATAATAAAAGAATAAATTGTAAAATATTTGGTAGAGAAAAAACTCCTTTTTCTTTGTGGAAAAAAGTTCAAAAAAAAAGAACCTCGTTAGAACAAATGACTGACATAATTGGCTTTAGAGTGATTTTAAATAATATAGATGAATGTTATAAAGCTATGGGTGTTTTTCATACTAACTGGAATTGTATACCAGGAAGATTTAAAGATTATATTTCTTCACCTAAAATTAACAATTATCAATCATTACATACAGCAGTTATTGGACCTAATAACAGACCTATAGAGATACAATTAAGAACTATGGGAATGCACGAATACGCTCAACGTGGTATAGCATCACATTGGAGCTATAAGTCATCTGAAAAATATAGTTCATTAACTTGGAAAGAATACGATTGGTTAGCAGATTTAGTTGAAATTATAGATAAAAATGAAAACCCTGAAGATTCATACGAATTTACTAAATTACAAATGTTTCAAGAAAACGTTTTTTGTTTCACCCCCAAAGGTTCAGTTATCAAATTACCAAAAGATGCAACACCAATTGATTTTGCATATGCTGTACATACTAAAATAGGTGATAAAGCTATAGGTTGTGAAATCAATGGAAAAGAATCAGATATGCAGTCATTGCTAATTAACGGCGATGTAATAAAAATAATTACATCAAAAAAAGTTTCACCATCTTTACACTGGGTTTCTACAGCCAAAACTGGTAAAGCACGAGCGGCTATAAGAAGATATTGGCAAAACAAAGAGAATAATGGAACAGCAAGAAACAAGGAATATAACACTACATTATGGATATCACTGACAGATAAACCCGGTGTTTTAGGAGAAGTTACCTCGTTAATTGGAAACAATAAAGTTAATATTACTAGCGTCGAAATGGTCGAAAAGACTAAAAGCACCATAAATTTTCATTTTAATCTTTTAATTAACGACTTGAAAAACTTTACAAATGTAATCAGTCAGCTAAAACAAAAAGAATACAGTTTTAAAATAATTAGACACAAAAATACAAAATATGCTTTCTTTAAAAAACTCATTGGAAGTTTTAAGAAAAACTAACGCATTGTTAGAAGGTCATTTTGTTTTATCATCTGGGCTACATTCACCAATGTATATTCAATGTGCAAAATTGCTTAGTCATCCTCGTGATTCAAAAAATTTATGCAAATCTTTGAGTAAAAAAATAAAAAGAAAATTTAAAAAAATTGATTTAATTTTATCACCAGCAATGGGCGGTATAATTATAGGTTACGAGATAGGGAGATTGTTAAATAAAGAAACAATTTTTGCGGAAAGAGTAAACGGCAAATTTTCATTAAGAAGAGGCTTTACTATTAAAAAAAATTCAAAAGTTTTAATTATCGAGGATGTTATTACTACTGGTAAATCAAGTCTTGAGTGTGTTAAATTAATAAATAAATCTAAAGCAAAATTATTAGGATTTGCAGCAATTATTAATAGATCAAATCAAAAAACTTTAAAAATAAAAGGAAAAAAAATTGTCTCCCAAATTTCAATTAAGGTTCCAACTTTTAAAAAAAAAAATTTACCTGATTATTTAAAAAAAATTCCAGTAACAACACCGGGAAGTAGATTTATAAAATGATAAGACTCGGTGTTAATATAGATCATGTTGCAACTATCAGAAACGCAAGAGGTGAATTTCATCCAGATCCTTATTTTGCAGCTAAATATTCTATTCAAAGTGGAGCTCACTCTATTACAGTACATTTGAGAGAAGATAGAAGACATATTAATGAAAAAGATTTACTTAAAATTTCTAAAAACAAAAATATTCCTTTGAATCTTGAAATAGCTGCTGATTATGAAATGTGCAGAATTGCCCTAAAAACTAAACCCAATTTTGTTTGTTTAGTTCCTGAAAAGAGAAATGAGGTAACAACAGAAGGGGGTTTAAATTTAAAAAGAAATTTCAACAAATTAAAAAAAATAGTTTTTAAATTAAATAAGGCAGGTATAAGAACTAGTTTGTTCGTTGATCCAACTATTAACAATATAGAGCTATCCAAAGAAATTGGAGCTAAATGCATTGAGATTCACACAGGTTCTATCTCAAATAAAATAAAGAAAAACAAAAAATATAAAGTAGAGTTCTCAAAGATTAAGAAATGCGTTTATACCGCCCATACGATTGGTTTAGAAGTTCATGCTGGTCATGGTATGGATTTTAAAACTTCAAAAATTTTGTCTAAAATTAAATACATTGATGAATTTAACATAGGTCACTTTATTATAGGTGAATCAATTTTCTTTGGTCTTAAAAATACTATAAAAAAAATTCTTAAAATTATTAAAAAAAATGAATATCTTAGGTAACGGTGTTGATATTGTCAAAAATATCAGAATAAAAAAAGCTATTAAAAAAAAAAACTTTGTAAATAAAATTTTCACTAAAGTTGAAATTAGTAATGTTAAAAGTGTAAAATTTAAAACTAACCACTTTGCTAAAAGATTTGCTGCTAAAGAATCTTTTGTAAAAGCACTAGGCACAGGCATGAGAAAAGGTATTAAATTTAAAGATATATCTGTTGCTAATGATAAATACGGCAAGCCATATTTTGATTTAACTACTAAATTGAAAAATAAAATTAAAAAAAAGTTTAAAGTAAAAAAATTTGATGTTTTTTTATCACTTTCTGATGAAAAAGAATTTTCTGTTGCTTATACAATAATCTCTGGAAATTAATGAAAAGTATAATAATTGAGAATATAAAAACTATTTTTTACGCTCTAATAATAGCTATTATTATCAGATCATTTATAATTCAACCATTTTACATACCATCATCATCGATGGAACCAAATTTATTAGTTGGAGATAGACTTTTTGTAACTAAATTCAGTTATGGTTTCAGCAGACATTCTTTACCGTTCAGTCCAAAAATTATTAATGGGAGAATTTTATTTTCAGAACCGAAAAGAGGCGATGTTATTGTATTTAAAACTCCATCTGATAACAGAACAGACTATATTAAAAGACTTATTGGATTACCGGGAGATAAAATTCAGTTTATTGATGGAAATATTTATTTAAACAATATTGAAATTTTTAAATCATTATTAGAGAGAAGTGATAAAGTATTCTGTGGGAGTAATGAATTTGAGGTAAGGCTTTTTGAGGAAATCCTACCTAATGATAAAAAATATTTAGCATCATATGGAAAACAATATACTTTTCAAAATTCAGATAAGTTTATTATTCCAAAAGATCACTATTTTTTTTTAGGAGATAATAGAGATTGCTCTAAAGACAGTAGATTTTTATCAGATGTTGGATATGTGCATAAAGACAATCTAGTCGGTAAAGCGCAATATCTTTTTTTTTCATCCGATGCCAAAGTTTCTAGTATTTTTGCTTTTTGGAACTGGCATAAAAGTATACGCCTAAACCGTTTTTTTAAAAAAATTAAATAATGCACGACAAACTACAAAAATTACAACTAAAACTAAATATTAAGTTTAAAAATATTGAATTACTAAAAGAAGCCATCACACATAAAAGTTATAATAAAAGTTTAAATTATGAAAAATTAGAATTTTTAGGTGATAGAGTTCTTGGTTTAAGTTTATCTAAGAAATTAATTGACTTATACCCTGATGAAAGAGAAGGAGTGTTAGATAAAAAGTTAGCGTCATTAGTTAATAAAGAAACATGCTATGAAATTGGTAAGAAGATTGAATTAGATAAATTCGTATTAGTTGATGGTTCTAAGCATAAAAATCAAATTGAACAAAAAATAATATCAGACACTTGCGAGTCTATTATAGGTGCTATATTTATTGAAAAAGGATTTAACTATACGCAAAAATTTATTTTTAAACTATGGAAAGATTTTATAGATAACTCAGCAACTTTAAAAATTGATGCTAAGACCAAGCTTCAAGAGTATTCATTAAAAAAATTTAAATCTTTACCTATTTATAAAATGATATCGAATACAGGGCCTAAACATAATCCCATTTTTAAAATTGCAGTAAAAATTAAAGGAGCAAAATATATTGAAGGCTCAGGTTCCTCAAAAAAATTAGCTGAACAAAATGCAGCTGAAAATTTTTTTAAATTGGAAAATGTATGAATTGGCAAGACTCTGGATTTTTAATTTCAAAAAACAAATATAGTGAAAATTCTGCAATTGTTGAATTTTACACTAGTTTGAGAGGAAAAGTTACTGGAATTTTGTATGGTGCAACATCAAGAAAAATTAAAAATTATTTATTAATTGGTAATAAATTTCATATAAATTTCTTTTCAAAAAACGATAATCAAGTGGGTTATTTCAAAATTGAAATCGAAAAAGTCAATACTGTTAAATTTTTAGAAGATCCAATAAAGTTGTCTTGCATTTGCTATGTTGTAAGTATGATTAAAGTTTTAACTGTAGAAAATCAAAAAAATGAAGAAATTTATAATCTAATTAATGATTTTTATGAAATTATAGATCAAGATATTTGGTTAGCTAATTTTGTGCACTGGGAATTAGCTATATTTAATAAACTAGGTTATTTAATAGATTTTAAAAACTATATATCTGATCAAAAAAATGATAATGAGAAATATTATTTAAAGAATAACAAAAGTAGAATTATCCCTAATTTTTTAATAGACAAAAATGCAGCTAAATCTCCTGAGGATTTGAATTTAGGTTTGAGGATCGTTGGTGATTTCCTAGAAAAATCTATTTTAAAGCCCAATAATTTAAATCAACTTACGAAAAGGGTAGAATTTATAAATACGATTAAGTAAATTTCTTTAAATCTTTTGCGATTTGATCTGCAAAATAAGTTATAATAGCACATGCCCCAGCTCTTTTAAAACTCATCAAAGATTCATAAATTGCATTTTTGTTAATAAGTTTTTTCTTTATTCCATTCATTATCAAGCTGTATTCTCCTGAAACCTGATATGCCATCACTGGTATTTTAAAATTTGTTTTGACAAGTGAAATAATATCAAGATACGGCATCCCTGGCTTAACCATTATCATATCTGCCCCTTCTTTAATATCTAGCGAAACCTCTCTTAATGCTTCGTTTTTATTTTTAAAATCCATTTGGTATGTTTTTTTATCGCTTTTTAAATTTTTGTTTGAACCTACAGCCTCTCTAAAGGGTCCATAAAAACTTGAGGCATACTTTACAGCATAAGACAATATCTGAACTTCGTCATAACCATTTTTATCAAGTGCTTTTCTTATACGACCAATTCTCCCATCCATCATGTCTGAAGGTGCTATCACATCACATCCCATTTCAGCCTGAAGTAATGATTGCTTTATTAGTATTTCATTTGTTTTATCATTTAATATTTTTCCTTTTTTAAAAACACCATCATGACCGTGTGATGTATATGGATCTAGGGCTACATCACACATTATACCTATTTTATTCTTATATTTTTCTTTAATGAACCTTATAGCCCGACAAGTTATGTTATTTTCGTTTAGTGCCTCACTACCATTAATATTTTTCAAATTTGATCGTATATTTGGAAATATAGCAATCATTGGTATCTTTAAATTTAGAGCTTTATCAATTATTTTTGACAAATTATTAATAGAATATCTGTAAACACCTGGCATAGTTTTAATTGACTCAATTTTATTAGCACCTTCAGTAATAAAAATTGGTAACACTAAATCACTGGGTGATATTGTATTTTCTTCAACTAATTTACGCGACCACAAATGTTTGCGGCTTCTCCTAAGTCTTAATGATGGGTAATTTCCAGTGATAATCATTATCAATAATTATTATATATGCGACAAAAGTTATATGTAATATAAGTAGAAATAAAGTATTAATTTTAATTATGAACAACGTTACTCAGTTAAGTAAAATTTCAGCAAAAGAATCGTTTAATGATTTCCAAAAGCAAAATTTAAGATTCGACATAGATAAATTAAGAAACGCTTGTAATGAGGTTTTAAAGATTAAGGGTTTCGATACTAGTTTGGGCATTCCCCATTTTGCTGGTATATCCTTAAATCAAATTCCAGGTGATCCAGACTCAATCAAGGGAAATAAAGTCAGAGGTGTTTATTGGACCAAACCGGATTCAACAGGTATTGAAGTATCAAGAGATGTCAAAATTGATGAAAGTAAATATACTGAGTTTGTAAAAGATTTTGAACATACTTATTTTAAAGAAGTATTCGATGAACTATGCAAGAATTATAAACTTGGTAGGGTAAGACTTTTGCTAAAGGAACCAAGGTCAACTTTAAGCTGGCATAGAGATCCTGAACCAAGACTACATATTCCAATTTATACAAATCCTGGTGCAATAATGGTTATAGATAAAGCTGCTCAACATATGCCGGCAGATGGCTCGGTTTGGGTAACTAATAACTTAAAATATCATAACGCGTTTAATGGTGGCGAAGAAAATAGAGTGCACCTTGTTGCATGTGTTTTAGACTATAAATTTAATTAATTATAATATATAAAATTTACTTGAGAAAAATTTATATTGCATCTGATCACGCCGGATATCTACTTAAAAAAAAAATCCTTGAAAAGTTTTCTAATAATCAAAAAATTATCGATCTAGGTCCAAATAGCACTAATTCAGTCGATTATCCTGATTTTGCAAAAAAACTATCAAGAAAAGTAGCCTCTGATAGAGGTAGTTTTGGTGTTTTGGTATGTGGATCTGGAACAGGCATGGCTATAGCCGCAAATAAAACAAAGAATATTAGAGCTGCTATGTGCTTTAGTGCTAAAAATACGCAATTATCAAGATTGCATAATAATGCAAATATCATTACATTAGGATCTAGGTTAATTAATAAAAATAAAGCTTTTAAATTTATAAACATTTTTATTAAAACTAAGTTTGAGGGCGGAAGACACAAAAGAAGAGTAAAAAAAATTAATTAGGAGTTATTTATGTCAAGTGAAGGTAGCTATTCAGATTCATCATTTAAAAACTTTTTCGAAAAAAGTTTAGCAGATATTGATCCAGAGATAAATAAAGCAATTCACGATGAGCTTGTTAGACAACAAAATCATATAGAGCTTATTGCTTCTGAAAATATAGTTTCCCAGGCAGTGCTAGAAGCCCAGGGGTCAGTTCTTACAAATAAATATGCTGAAGGTTATCCAGGAAAAAGATATTATAATGGATGTGAACATGTTGATGTAGCTGAGAGTTTAGCAATAGATAGATTGAAAAAATTATTTGATTGTAAATTCGCAAATGCTCAACCACATTCTGGTGCACAAGCTAATGGTGCTGTTTTTTTAGCTTTACTTAAACCTGGTGATACAATAATGGGTTTAAGTTTAAATTCAGGTGGACACTTAACACATGGTTCAAAAGCTGCTGTATCAGGTAAGTGGTTTAATGCTGTAGCATATGAAGTTGATAAAAAGACTGAATTGTTAGACTACGAAGAAATTGAAAGATTAGCATTAGAGCATAAACCAAAATTAATTATTGCAGGTGGAAGCGCTTATTCTAGAGTTATCGATTTTAAAAAATTTAGAGAAATTTCTGATAAAGTAGGTGCTTACTTTATGGTAGATATGGCCCATTTTTCAGGTCTTGTAGCCGGCAAAGGTTATCCTAATCCTGTAGAATTTGCAGATGTAGTAACATCAACAACTCATAAAGTTTTTAGAAGCGCACGAGGAGGAATAATCTTAACTAACAGAGAAGATCTATCAAAAAAATTTAATTCAGCTGTGTTTCCAGGCTATCAAGGCGGACCCTTAATGCATATTATAGCTGCAAA
>CENX01198205.1_pt1 | contig 37891 bp, 35 predicted proteins | sample 361321 | NCBI WGS metagenome assembly CENX01 (sample SAMEA2619678, study PRJEB7988) | marine metagenome | isolation source: saline water (ENVO:00002010), including | reverse complement strand
TTGAAATTGGTGGTGTTCCTGAAGAGCTCTTAGAAGTTGAAGTTTCTCAAGCAAAATTAGAAAGCTTGGGTGTCAGCCTCACTGAAATTTATAGTGCTGTACGTAATAATAACGTTTTGATTCCAGCAGGTTTCCAAGATACAGGTTCAGGAAAATTTGCAATAGAAATCCCTAGTATATTTGAGACAAGACAAGATGTTTTTGACCTTCCAATCAAATCAGATGGAAATAAAGTTGTAAAAATGGGTGACGTAGCAGATATAAAAAGAACATTTAAAGACCCAAGCAGTTTTTCAAGGATCAATGGGTTTGATGCAATTTCACTCTCAATTACTAAAAGAGTTGGTTTTAATGAACTGGATATTGCTCAGTCAGTTCAATCTGAAGTTGCGAAGATAAGAAAAGATTTCCCAGATGATTTAATCATTCAGCCTGGACTAGATACAACGAAATTTGCTGGAGATATGGTTTCTGAACTCGAAGGAAATATAATCACGGCTGTAATACTAGTAATGGTTCTAGTTGTAGCAACACTGGGTTTAAGAAATGGGCTTATTGTTGGAATTGCCATCCCATTTTCTTTTCTAGTTGGTTTTGGAATTTTACATTTCTTTATTGGTTACGAATTCAATTTTCTTGTAATGTTTGGAATGTTACTTGGTCTAGGAATGTTAATTGATGGTGGAATAGTAATTGTTGAGTACGCCGATAAATTGATTGATAAAGGTCAATCCCGAAAAGAAGCTTATACGAACGCAGCTGAAAGAATGTTTACACCAGTATTTGCTTCAGTCTTAACAACCCTAGCAGCTTTTTCTCCATTAATGATTTGGCCAGGGATATCTGGTAAATTTATGCGCTACTTACCTGTAACTGTTTTTGTTATCTTGGCAGCTTCATTAGCATATGCATTAATTTTTGCACCTGTTATTGGATCTTTATTAGGTAGAAGAAAAAGGGCAAGCGATGCAAATAATGATAGTGACGATACTGCTTTAAAGAAAACATATAGAAAAGCAATTACTTTCGCAGTAAGAAATCCATTAGAATCAGTTGCCTATACTTTTTTGACAATGTTTTTAATTTTGGGAAACATTGTTCCAAATTATGGAAAACAGTTTGTTTACTTTCCTTCTGTTGAGCCTTGGTTAATAGAAGCTGACATTCAAGCAAGAGGTAATTTATCGCCATATGAAGCTAGAGAGTTTGCAATAGATGCAGAACAAAAATTAATTTCTGTCAAAGGAGTTGAAGATTTAAATATTAGTGTATCTGGTGGAGGAGGAAGTGGTGACGGAGTAGGTAGAGGTTATATCGTATTAGAAGATCCAAAAGAACTTGATATAACAGGTTTTGAAGTCCTATCTTTGCTGAGAGAGGCAGTCTCTGATATATCTGGCTATAAACTGAGTATAAGGGAAGTTCAAGAAGGGCCAGGCCAATTCAGTGCTCCAGTTGAGATACAATTAATGAGCGAAGACTTAGGTCTTATTGAGAGGAAAACCCGAGAATTAAGAAACTACATAGATCAAAATATTGAAGGCCTTACCGGAGTAAATGACACATTACCTAAATATAAAATAGAATGGAAGATTGATGTTGATAAAGAAAAAGCATTTCAATCTGGTATTAGTCTATATGATATAGGATCAACTATTCAAATGGTTACAACAGGCATAATGCTTGGAGAGTACAGACCAGACGATTCAAAAGAAGAGATCGATATAAGAGCAAGATTTGCCAAAGAAAAAAGAACATTATCCAATCTTGAAAACATAACTGTTAATTCCAGAAATGGAGCAGTACCAGTATCCAGCTTTGTTGATGTGGAAGCTCGCCCCAATGCAGCAAGTCTTGTTAGAAAGGACGGTCAATTTTTTTATGAGATTAACGCTACCAATGTGCCAGGTTTTAATTTAAATGGTGAAATCAATAAGATTCAAAAATGGATGAATGAGACTAATTTTGACGATCCAAGAATGGATATAACTTTCGGTGGCTTAACAGAAAGAGGCGCAGAAGCAACTGATTTTTTAATTCAGGCATTTTACGGTGCATTATTTTTAATGTTTATAATTTTAGTGACTCAATTTAATAGTATCTCTCAACCAATAGTTATTCTTCTGTCAGTGTTATTTTCAACAGCAGGTGTGTTTTTGGGTTTAACTGTGACAGGATCAGAGCCATCCACAATTATGACTGGAACCGCACTAGTTGGTTTAGCTGGCATAGTTGTAAATAACAATATTGTGTTGATTGATACCTTCAATAAACTAAGAAAAGATTTTCCAGAAAAGCCGGCAACAGAATTAATAGCTGAAACTTGTATGAGCAGACTGAGGCCTGTACTTTTGACAACTATTACTACTATTTTCGGACTAATGTTTTTATCGTTTGGTTACAGCATTGATGTAATAAATAGGGCTATTTACGAAGGGACTTCAACAGTTAAATGGTATCAGGTGTTTGGAATAAGTATTTGTTGGGGCTTAGGTTTCAGTACTATAATCACATTATTAGTAACTCCATCATTCTTGATGATTCTTGAAAATCTAAAAGAATATAGAGTGGGTGCAAGGAATTTTGTAACATCAATACCAAATAAGATTGGCACTCTTTTTAAAAGTTAAAAACTTAAGTAAAATTTTATAATGCCTAAATTTGAAGAATCTATAAAAGAACTCGAGAAAATTGTTAAGGCCCTTGAAGATGGTGAGCCAAGCCTAGATGAATCATTAAAAAGTTTTGAAAAAGGCATATCACTAATTAAGGTTTGTCAGGCGGAGCTTGAATCAGCTGAAAATAAAATAAAAGAATTGACTGAAGATGGCGCTACAAAAACTTTTAAAAGTGACGGATCTTAGTTCAGAAAACTTTGAAGCAGAACTTCAAGAAAGAATAAATTCACAACTGAATTCTTATTTAAATTTAAATAGTCAAATTGAAGAAGCAATAAAATTTGCACTCACAGCTCCAGGGAAGCGAGTAAGGCCAACATTAATATATCTTGTGGGAGATATTTATAATGTTTCTCTAGAAAGGTTAGATTCATTAGCTTTGGCATCAGAAATTATTCATACCTATTCTTTAGTGCATGATGACTTACCATGTATGGACGACGATGATCTTCGTAGAGGACAACCAACGCTCCATAAAAAATATTCAGAGTCGACAGCTGTACTTGCAGGTGACGCAATGCAATCACTAGCAATACAGATAATTCTTGAAGACATTAACCTATCAGACGAACTTAAAGTGTCCATAGTCAAGCTATTGATGAAAAATATTGGCTATGAGGGCATGATACTAGGTCAAGCACAAGATATAAGTTTTGAACAAAAGACTGTAAATAAACAGGAAATAATTCAAATGAACTACTTGAAAACAGGCTTACTTATTGAATTCTGTATTTTAGCTCCATTGATAATTGCTAATAAGCTCGATGATGAATGGAACATAATTTCAAGAAATATTGGTATAGCATTTCAATTAATTGATGACTTACTTGATTTAGAAGAATCAAAGGAAAGTTTGGGTAAAGCTACGAACAAAGATCACTCTAAAAATAAAAAAAATCTTCCATTAATATTAGGTCGATTAGAAACAATCAATGAAGTTAAAAAGTTGCATGATAAAACAATGGAATCATTTTCAAAATTAAGTTTAAATAACCACCCACTAATGATTTATGTTGAAAATTTGTTTAATAGAAGAAATTAATGAAAATATTTAAAGAATTTCCTAAAAGTAAACCAAAAAATACTTTGCTCGATAATGTAGATTTTCCTTCGGATTTAAAGAAATTAGATTTAAATGAGCTTGAAATTTTAGCAGATGAATTAAGGGAGTTTTTACTTTATTCGGTAAGTCAGTCTGGGGGCCATTTTGGTGCTGGATTAGGTGCTATTGAGTTAACTATTGCATTACATTACGTCTTAGATTTACCAAATGATAAAATCGTATGGGACACTGGGCATCAAGCTTACCCTCATAAAATACTTACAGGCAGAAAAGAAGAATTGCATAGAATTAGGCAGATAGATGGACCAGCTCCATTCCCTTCAATTACAGAATCTGTTTATGATGCGATGAGTGTTGGACATTCAAGCACATCAATAAGTGCATCCTTAGGCATGAATGAAGCTAATCAATTATTGAAAGGGAATAAGACTATTTTTTCAGTTATTGGAGATGGTGCTATGACAGCAGGTCTCGCCTTTGAGGGTCTTATGCATACTGGACATCTTGGAAGAGATCTGAATATTATTTTAAACGATAATGATATGTCTATTTCGAAGAATAAAGGAGGCTTGTCAGATTATTTAGCAAAAGTATGGGCATCTAAAAGTTATAAAAAACTCAAATCAAGTGGGAAAAAAGTTCTTAAAAATTTACCTTTTGGTTTACACATTTCTCGGTCCCTCAAAGATGGACTGAAATCAGCTGTAATGCCAGGAAATTTATTTGAAGATCTTGGTATGCACTATATAGGGCCAATTGATGGTCATGATATGAAATTACTGGTCAAAACACTCGAGAGAATGAAAGAGAAATCTAAACCATACTTGCTTCATATTATTACAAAGAAGGGGGCAGGATTTGAACCAGCAGAGAATGAAAGGATCAAATTTCACGCAATATCAAAAATTGAAAAAAGCCCTGCTAAAGCACAAATAAAATTTCAAGACATTTTTGGTGAGTGGCTTTGTGATAAAGCAGAGGTAGAAAAAAAATTAGTTGCAATCACTCCTGCCATGAAAGAAGGTTCTGGTATGGTAGATTTTGAAAAAAAATATCCTGATAGATTTTATGATGTTGCCATTGCTGAGCAACATGCAGTGACATTTGGCGCAGGTTTGGCCTTGGGCGGCATGAAACCAGTGGTAGCAATATACTCTACTTTTTTACAAAGAGCTTATGATCAACTTATCCATGATGTGTGTTTAGAAAATGTTGATGTTACGTTTGCTTTAGATAGAGCCGGAATTGTAGGTGAAGATGGTCCAACGCACTCTGGTAGTTTTGATATAAGTTTCATGCGATGCATTCCAAATTTAGTAATTGCTACACCTTCTGATGAGAACGAAACAAGAGTTTTACTTAATACATGTTTTGAATACTCTGGTCCAGCAGCAGTAAGGTATCCAAGGGGAACTGGTTGTGGCGCTCTGGTAAAAAAAGAATTTCCTATAGTTGAAATTGGAAAAGGTAAAAAAATTAATGATGGAGAAAATATATGCATTTTAAACTTTGGGGTGCTGATAGATAGGGCCTTAGAGATAGTTAGAGAAAAAAACTATGGTTTATGTGATATGAGGTTTGTGAAACCTTTAGATGAAGAATTGCTTGATGAAATCTGTAACAACTATTCAAAAATTGTAACGCTTGAAGATCATACCACTAAAGGTGGTTGTGGTAGTGCAGTAAATGAATACCTTTTAAGCAAACAGATCACTTTACCTGTTTTAAATCTAGGTTTAAATGATACTTTTCCTGAGCATGGCAGTAGGAATGAAATTCTGAAACTTAATGGCCTAGATATTGATTCAATAAATGAGCAGATATCTAATTTTTAGAAAGAATCCCAGCCTAATTTTTCAAAATTAATACTTTTACCCTTTTCATCTACTACTAATATTTTTTCTTCTTCAGTTACTCTTCCTAACAAGGAGCAGTTAGGTAAAATTTTTCTAACAGTTTCACTGTGTTCCGCATTACAGGTAAAGAGCAATACATAATCATCACCAGCAACTAAGTCATCAATTGCATTTGAATAAACCGTATCATTGATACTAAGCATTGCTCCTTTTTTTGATTGTTTGCATATTCTGCTGAGATCTAAAAGCAAACCATCTGATATATCAATGGCTGAGCTCATTAATGGATTTAATGCTTCAATAGAATCTTTTGAAAGTAATTTTGGTTTGAGGTACTGGTTCGGCAAATCTAATATTTTTTTCTCGTATTGCTCATATCCTAGTTTTCCTAGACCCAGTATATTTGAAATATAAATATCATCAAAAACTTTGGCACCACTTCGCTTGATGATTTTATCGAGCTTTTTACCAAAAACTGTTACAGAAATATTTAATTGTCCTTTAGTTAAGTCTCCACCAATAAGATTAGTTTCATAATCTTCATTGAAATCTTTAATACCATAAGAAAATTTTTTAAACCACACATCTGAAGGCTCTGGATGGGTAATGTTAAGCAAATAACCTTCTGGATAAGCTCCCATTGCGATAATATCTGATGCCGCAACTGCTAACGCCCTATAAGCTACATAGTAAGCATCAAGATTAGCAGGGAAATGGACATCTATTACAGAACTATCAGAAGAAATTAGCAGGTCTTCAGATAAAGAGATAACGGCACAATCGTCTCCAACCAAAAGGGGAAATTGAGCACTTACACTAGTGCACGGTTTTAAATACTTTTCAAGAAAATGCTCTTCTTTATTCACTAAGAGGGGTATCGCTCAAATAGACCTGCTGCTCCCATACCGCCACCAACGCACATTGTGACAACTCCAAATTGTTCATCTCTGTTTTGCAGTTCTCGAACAATATGTCCAGTTAGTCTTGACCCCGTCATACCAAACGGATGGCCAATTGCTATAGAACCACCATCAACATTTAATCTGTGCATAGGAATTCCTAATTCATCTCTACAATAAACTACTTGAACAGCAAAAGCTTCGTTCAGTTCCCATAGACCTATATCTTCGATAGATAGATTGTTTTGAGCTAATAATTTTGGAATAGCAAAAACGGGCCCTATTCCCATTTCATCAGGATTGCAGCCAACTGTTGTGAAACCTCTAAAATAAGCCTTTGGCTTTAAACCTAAATCTAGGGCTTTTTCCTCAGACATTACTAATGTAATTGATGCTCCGTCTGACATTTGTGAAGAATTACCAGCAGTCACACTACCATTTTCATCAAAGACAGGTTTAAGAGCCGCCAAACCTTCCATCGTCGTTGTAGGTCTATTACATTCATCTTTGGTGCATTCAGCATCAACTACTTTCTGCTCTCCTGTTTCTTTATTTGTAAGAAGCATTGAAGTTTTCATCGGAACAATTTCATCATCATATCTTCCAGCTTGTTGTGCTTCTGCAGTTCTCATTTGACTTTGAAAAGAATACTCATCTTGTGATTCTCTCGATACATTGTATCTTTTAGCTACAACTTCAGCTGTTGTACCCATAGGAAAATATATACCTGGATTCTCTGCATTTATTTTGTCATTCACGAACCCGTTCATATTTACGTTAGGTTGTGTCATTGAGATAGATTCAACACCTCCAGCAAATACAATATCGTAGCCACCAGCCATGATTTGACCCGCAGCCATTGAAACAGTTTGTAGGCCTGATGAGCAATATCTATTAACAGTTGTACCTCCAACAGTTATAGGTAGTTTAGATAAAACAACCGAGTTTCTTCCAATATTATGGCCTGTAGCGCCCTCTGGATTGCCACATCCCATAATGACATCTTCAACTGCATCAGCAGGAAGGTTCGGGTTTCTATTCAATATTTCATCAATTAGATGAGTAAGCATATCGTCTCCCCTAGTCATATTAAATGTACCTCTGAAAGATTTTGCCAAACCTGTTCTTACACTATCTACAATTACAACATTTTTCATATTTATCTCCGGAAAACATTATTTTAACTTGTTTTCATCATCATTTAAATCAAGTTTCTTGTACCAAGTGGGGATAATATCAATACCAAGCTTTTGTGCCCTTTTTAGTAAATATGGAATTGTTATTGGTGAAAATGGGAGAATCAGTAACATTCCAAAACCCGCACCTTTTAATATCTCTCTTAGTTGTTTATTTGCTAATTTTAGATATTTCTTATCTTCTGTCTCTAAGTAAGTATAGAAATTATCAAGCATCTCAGTATTAGCTTCGTTTTCCTCTTTTAAAGCATTCACTAAGTTTTCTAGATGTTTATTGATAGTCTTAAATTCCATAAAAAAAAACCTCTGCCGAAGCAGAGGTTTATTATATAAAATCTTATGTCTTAGAAGTTATATTGTATGGATATACCTCCATTCATTGGTTCTTGGAAGAAGAGGTTATAGCCACCTCCATTTGCCTCAGAACCTACGAAAGCACCTGTTACAATATCTTTATCTTCTATGTTATGAACGTAAAGATCAACCATCCATTTTCCATCTGGAGATTGGTAGGTAATATCAACATTCATAAAGTCAAACTCACTAACTAGCTCATGGCTGTTATTAAAAGCAGTTAGGTAGAAGTCTCCTCTATAAATATAATCAAGTCTTGCAGTAATAAGACCATTTTGATTATTCATAACATCAACTTCACCACCCATTGAGAACGACATATCAGGAACACCTGGTAATTTTCTACCGGTGAGATCTTGGATGTTTAATCCAGTATTTGGACAATCAGGACCAACCAAAGCGTTAAATGGTTGATTACATGATTGACCAAAACTTCTGTAGATCATACCAACATCAGTCATCCCGAAGACAACTCCCTGAGATTGACCAATAGTGCTAGCATCGACAGATGTAACTCCATATTTATTTCTTGGGTCGTAGTCTTCGTAACCTACTAACTCTGAAGAGTTTAATGCTCCAACAAAGTTAAATCTTGAATAGGCATTTGGCACAAAAACTGCTTCTAACTCAAAACCAGATATATCCACATCTGAATTAAATGTCTGAGACGACAGACCTATAATCTTGTTTAGATGCATATCTGTAACTGAATTAAAGAATAATGCTGAGTTTACTGTTACAGCTCCACCCAAATAAGTGCCTTTTGTACCAATTTCAAAAACATTATGTACTTCTTCGTCTACTACAGATGAATTTTCACCTGGGGCAAGATTAAGAGTCGGGTTGATACCACCTGATTTTAAACCTCTATCAAGCTTCAAATACAAAAGAGTACCGTCATCGAATTTTTTATCTACAATGACTCTTCCTGTAAACTCATTCAAATCAATAACTTGACCCGGAGGGTTTGGAAAGCCTGAAAGAGTTCCGTTATAACCAGCGAGAGAATCAGTAATATCCGTTACTCCTGAAAAAACAAAATCTTCTTTTGTGATTTTATTAAATCTACCGCCTAGAGTTAGATTATCAAACCAAGCTCTCTCTGGAAGTTCTGTATTTGTCTCAACAAATAAACCAAAAGTATCATTCAGTGATTGGTTGTAAGATTGAAATTGTTGTTGCCAATCAGGTAGTGCTGGAGCACCAACAAAATACCCTGTTAGAGCTACTTGAGTAGCTACAGGTAAGGATGCCAACTGTCTAATTGTGTTAGCTGCATCTGTGTGAGATTGAGCTACACCAGCAACAGTTCCAGCTCCCACAATTTGTGGTAAGGCTGCTGCATTTCCTACAAGAACCTGTTGGGCTAAAACAATACAATCACCAGCTGGGTTTGTACATTGACCTGCTGCAAGCAATTGTGGAATTAATGCTGCAATTTGTGCAGGCGTAGTAGGATCATTAGTAACGTAGTCGGTTGCTGCTGCAATAACTCCATTTGTAATGTTGTCTAAAGCTACACTTCCATAAGTTGTAAAGTAAGTAGCCCAGAAACCTATACCCCCATATCCAGCCAGATCTGGGAACATTCCACCGATTGGTCCTTTACCCACTTCAGAGTAGTATTGCAACCCAGGTGAGCCAACACGATAGTTTGTTAATGAGTCAGACTCAGAAAAATAAATACCGCCAGTACCATTTGTTGCACCGTCTAAATCAGATTGAATCCTTAACTCAAATTCTTTCTGGGTATAGTTTGAAAGAGATGCATCTGCTTCTTGTGCAGCAGTGAAATTTTTCTCTGTACCAAAAAGATTTGCCTGAATAGGTCCCATTCTATAGTCTCGAGTTGATGCAAAACCATTGAGTGATTGACTGTGATCATATTCTTGATCAATCCATGCATATGTGACAAACATTTGGTAATCATCATTTATCATATGATCGAGCACTAAACTTGCGCTTGTATCATATCTTTCAAGTTTTGGGTTTAATGAGTCAAAAACTTGAGTAGGATCACTTGGAATAATCGCATCATCTTGATAACCCAAAAGAACGTTTGGTTGAACAATACTTCCTGGATAATTTAGTGTTACGAAATCAATATTACCGAAGAAACTAACTCCAGAGTGTGATACTCCTCTACCTGGCAAACCATCTCCCCACTGATCGCAACCTAGTAATAAATTAGTGTTACAAGCTGAGCTTTGGTGCCTTAACCTTGAGTCATTCTCTTCATTGTGCATCATTGTTAACTTCAAAGAAGTTTCATCAGAAATATCAAATATTGTCTTTAACCTGACACCTAAATAGTCTCTATCATCGATATCTGAACCATCAAATAAGTTTTCAGTGTAGCCATCTCTTTTTGTACTTCTAAATGAGAGTCTTGTTCTCATTTGTTCTCCGGCACCAAATGTCATACCACCTGAATATCTTTCTAAGCTCTTATCGCCAAACTCTGCTTTAAAGTAAGCATCATTCTCTTCACCGGGATCAATACTTTTTATCAAAAATGTACCACCTGGATTATTACCACCATAAATTGTACCTTGTGGACCTCTTAAAACTTCAAATGATTGAAGATCAAAAAGTTCATTTTGAGCCATCTGAAGAAGACCCATATTTATGTCATCTTGTCTAGGCACTGCGACAGCAGAGAAACCACCACCAACGGCGTAGTTTGTCATACCTCTAATTTGAATTGCAGCACCAGAAAAGTTTCCTTTCTGGAAAAGAACACCAGGAACATTAAATTGGAAATCATAAAATTCCTTGAGGTTCTTCGATTCGATATCTGACGCAGTTAAAACTGTGACAGCAAGACCTGTATCCTGTAACGCTGTTTCTTTTCTTAAAGCTGAAGTAACAACTTCCTCAATATTATCTGCATCAACTGATTCAGAATTTTCTTGAGCATAAGAAAAAGAACTGGCTAACAGAACTAAAATTAATATTATGTATCTCATATACTCTCCCATAAGATATTTATCCACATATAATATAACAATTAACTTGGTAAGCAAACATTTGAAACATTGAGAAAAAGCGATAAAAGAGAAAAAATTTTAAGTCTACTAAATGCTCATTTTCCTGATCCTAGTGTGCCGTTGGATCACATGGATGCATATACATTGTTAATCGCTGTTCTATTATCAGCACAATGTACAGATGAAAGAGTTAATCAAATTACGCCAATACTTTTCAAAAAAGCTTCAAAACCACTAGAAATGAGTAGATTAAGTCAAGATGTTATTTATAAAATAATCAGACCATGTGGTTTGGGGCCACAAAAGTCAAAAGCTATTAAAAATCTTTCTAAGATATTAGTTCAAGAGTATCAAGGGAAAGTACCGCAAGATATTGACCTTCTGGAGAAATTACCTGGTGTTGGTCACAAAACTGCATCTGTGGTTGTTGCACAAGCATTTGGGGTACCATCCTTTCCAGTTGATACACACATACACAGGTGTGCACAAAGATGGGGCTTAACTTCTGGTAAGAATGTTGTAACCACAGAAAAAGATTTAAAGAAGTTTTTCCCTATTGAAGAATGGAATAAACTTCATATACAAATTATCATGTATGCTAGGAATTACTGTTCTGCTAGGAGTTGTTTTGGTCTGGAGTGTCCAATTTGCACTAGCTGTTATCCAAAGAGAAAATCGAAATTTATACATAAAAAACCGTAATGAACGAATTTATCAGGACGCAAAACCAAAAAATATCTGAGTATGATGCAGACCTATCAAAATTTTTGGAAGCTGAATCAAATAGACAGGAAGAGCATATTGAATTAATTGCTTCAGAAAATTATGCTTCAAAAAGAGTGTTAGAAGCTCAAGGCAGTGTTTTAACCAATAAATATGCCGAAGGTTATCCATCTAAAAGATATTATGGTGGTTGTGAGCATGTTGATGGGGCTGAAACTTTAGCTATTGAAAGAGCAAAAACACTGTTTAGTGCAAAATTTGCAAATGTTCAACCACATTCAGGGGCTTCAGCCAATGCTGCTGTTTTTTTAGCTCTTATGAATCCAGGAGATACCTTTTTGGGTATGGCTTTAGATCAAGGCGGTCACTTAACTCATGGGTCTAAAGTAAATTTTTCTGGAAAAAACTTTAATGCGATTCAATATGGCTTAGATAAAACCACTGGTGACATTGATTACGCAGAGGTAAGAAAATTAGCACTCGAACATAAACCAAAAATGATTGTAGCCGGCTTTTCTGCATTTATGGGTATTGTTGATTGGAAACTATTCAGAGAAATTGCTGATGAAGTCGGAGCATTTCTAATGGTTGATATGGCTCACGTATCAGGTCTAGTTGCTGGAGGCGTTTACCCCAATCCTGTCGAATTTGCTCATGTTGTCACAAGCACAACACATAAATCTTTAAGAGGACCAAGATCAGGCATTATCTTATCTAACGAAGATGAGGAATTTCAGAAAAAATTAAATTTTGCAGTATTTCCTGGTTCTCAAGGAGGCCCTTTAATGCATGTAATAGCAGCCAAAGCAGTATGTTTTAAGGAAGCAATGACGAATGATTTTAAAGAATATCAAAAACAAATTATTTCAAATGCAAAGATCATGTGTGAACAGTTTATATCAAGAGGATTTAATTTAGTCCAAAAAGACACGGATAATCACCTAATTTTAATGGATCTTAGAAATAAAAATATCACCGGTAAAGAAGTTGAAGAACTATTAGGTACGGTGAATATTACAGTCAATAAAAATTCAATTCCAAACGACCCAGAATCTCCATTTGTAACTTCTGGAATTCGTATTGGTACACCAGCTATGACGACAAGAGGCTTTAAGAATAACGAAGCAAAACAAGTAGTCGATTTAATTTGTGACACAATAGAAAAGAAAGAAAACTCTGATGAACTTGGTATAGTAAAGAACAAGGTAAAAAATTTATGCAAAAAATTTCCTGTTTATAAGTAATGTTTTGTCCATTTTGTACACACGAAGAAACAAAAGTAGTCGATTCAAGATTGGTAGCTAATGGTTCACAAATTAAAAGAAGAAGGGAATGCTTAAACTGCGGAGAAAGATTTTCTACTTATGAAGAAGCAGAACTTGTAATGCCCAGAATTATAAAATCAAATGAAAGACGTGAACCATTCGATGAGGAAAAACTTAGAGCAGGACTCCACAAAGCTCTAGAAAAAAGACCAGTGTCGTCTGATCAAATTGAAAATGCGTTACAAAATATTAAAGACTACATAAGAAAAATTGGAGAAAGAGAGATACAGGCTCAGGTCATAGGAAAGCAAGTAATGAATCAATTAAAAGAACTTGATCAAGTAGCATATGTGAGGTTTGCTTCTGTTTATCAAGATTTTCAGGATATAAAAGACTTTGCTGACGAAGTCTCCGAACTATCAAAAAATTAATGAATTATACCTCCCTTATGGAAAGGGCTATAGAGATTTCTATGCCTTTCAAATATCTTGTTAAACCAAACCCTATGGTTGGTGCTTTAATTCTAAAAGGGGATCAAATAGTATCAGAAGGTGCACATCAAAAATATGGTGAAGCTCATGCAGAAGTAAATTGTTTTAACTTGCTTAAGGAAGAAATTACTGATGAGCATGTGATGATTTGTTCATTAGAACCCTGTAATCATCATGGCAAAACAGGTCCATGCACAGAAAAAATTATTTCTTCAGGAATCAAAAAGATAATTATTGGCAGTTTAGATCCTAATCCCAAGGTTGCAGGAAAAGGAATGAAAAAACTTCAAGATGCAGGGGTAGAAGTGGTTCAAGGCATACTTGAAGATAAAGTAAAAGAACTAAACCATTTCTTTTTCTTCAAACACATTAATGAAAGACCATTTATTTCCATTAAAATTGCTAGTTCAGCTGATGGTAAATCTCATAATTTGGATGGAAGCTCAACATGGATAACATCAAAAAAATCTAGAAAGGACGTTCAGTTAGTTAGAGCGGAATTCGATGCTATTTTAACGGGCGGAAATACGGTTAGAAACGATAACCCAAGAATGAATGCTCGGGTCAACTTTGAGATTAATCAACCAAAAAAAATTCTGCTAACCTCTCAAAATAAATGGAATGAAAATATGAATTTCTTTCAAACGTCTGACGTTGAGATAATTGCAGAAAAAAACCTTCATACCGTGATAAATAATATATCTCGCCAAAATATAAATTCTGTTTTAGTTGAAGCTGGACCAAAATTGGTAAATGCATTTTTAAAAGAAGGCTTGTGCGATGAATTAATTGTATATAAATCGCCAGACAATCTTGGAGATGCTGCTGTTTCTTGGTTTGAAGGAAAAAAACCATTTGATAATTTTGATTTTAATCTTACATCTTCGTATACAATTGACCGGGACAAAAAAAGTATTTACACAAAATGAATAAAGATGAAATAAAAGATGTAATTGCTGATTTAAAAAAAGGCAAAATGGTCATCATTTTAGATGACGAAGATCGAGAAAATGAAGGCGATTTAATATGTGCTGCTGAAGCAGTTACACCAGAAATTGTAAATTTTATGGCAACAAATGGTCGTGGTCTAATATGTCTAACACTAGATTCTGAAAAATGTGAAAAACTAAACTTACAACCTATGACCAACAATAATAAAACAACTAATCGCACTGCATTCACAGTTTCTATTGAAGCGAAAGAAGGAATAACCACTGGAATTTCTGCAAAGGATAGAGCTCATACAATTTTGACAGCAGTAGGTGCAAATGCTTCTGAGGATGACATAGTTCAACCAGGCCATATCTTTCCATTGCAGGCAATGAAAGGAGGTGTTCTTGCTAGAGCAGGCCACACTGAAGCAGCATGTGATTTAGCTTCTTTAGCTGGCTTTTCTGCAGCTGGTGTAATCTGTGAAATAATGAACGATGACGGTACTATGGCCAGAAGAGATGATCTTCTAAAATTTGGAGAAAAGCACAACTTAAAAGTAGGAACTATTGCGGACCTTATTGATTATAAACTCTCAAAAGAATCTACCATTGAAAATGTACAAACAAAAAATGTCTCAACAGAGTTTGGAGAATTTAAGTTAGATGTTTGGAGAGATGTAATATTTGATGAGTACCATTTTTCTTTATCAAAAGGAAATCCAGAAATGATAGATATACCAATGGTAAGAGTCCAAACCCAAAGTGTCCTTCAAGACACACTAGGCATAGATGAAATTGGAAAAAAATGGTCAATTAGGAAATCATTACGAAAAATTGCTGAAGAAGGAACAGGTGTTTTCGTTTTAATTAATCACAGGGATGCAAAAACTTATTGGCTTTCAAGTTTAAAAGATGAAATTGTTGAGCCAAAGAGAAATAGAAGAGTGATCGGTATTGGTTCTCAGATATTAAGAGCCCTCGGTTTAAGTAAAATTAAGGTTTTAGGCACTCCTACAAAATATAGTGGATTATCAGGCTTTAATATTGAAATTGAAGGATTCATAGATGAATAATACACCTAACTTTGATACTGAATTTCAAAATATAAAAAACAAAAAAATTCTTGTTGTGACCACAACTTGGAATAAAGACTTTCTTACTCCAGCAGTTAAAGAGATTGCTCAACACGCAAAAGCAGAGGAAATAAATCTGACTCTAAAACTTTGCCCTGGTTCTCTAGAATTAGCAGCAACAATTAAAAGGGCACTTAAAGAACATAGCTTCGATGGTGTAATTGCATTGGGTCTTGTTATAAAAGGAGATACCCCACACTTCAAACTGGTTGCAAGACAAACCTTTCATGATTTAGGTAAAGTTGCCCTAGATTTTGAGGCAACACCTTTAGTTAATGGAGTTTTAACTGTTGATAATAAAGTTCAGGCCGATGAAAGAATCCATCCTCAAAAAATGAATAAAGGAAGAGAGTTTTCTAATTCTTTATTTCAAATGATGTCTACTTAAATGAAAAATCTTAGACAGTATAAAGAGAAAGTGAATGCTCGAGAACTTCTTGTGCAAGCTTTGTATGAGTATTCATTTGGTCATAATGAAGCCAAATCAATCGAAGAATCTTTCAGGAAAGATTTTACTAAAACAAAAGTGGATTACATTTTCTTTAGGAATATTTTCAACCACATCACTGAAAATATTGTGAAACTTAAAGAAACTATTCTAGAATCTGCAGAATTCGAAGTCTTTGGCATAAAATCAATCGAGATAATGGAAGAGAATATTATTTTAATAATTATGGCTGAGAGTTCTTTAGATGAGACGCCTAGAGAGATACTTATAGATGAAGGGGTAAGATTAAGCAAGAAGTTTTGTTCTGAAAACTCCTACAAGTTTATCAATGCAACATTGGAAAAAATATTAGAATCCTAAAATGAGAAAAATTGGTTTTATTGGTTGTGGTCACATGGCTAAAGCATTAATAAAAGGACTTAAAAGCAATAATTCTTATGAGTTGTTGGGCCATGACAGAAACAGTAAAAATATAGCTTGGCTTAAACAGGAAAAAATCCCTTTTTACACATTAAAAGAAGTCTGTCACGAAGCTGATATTTTGATGATTTGTGTAAAACCAAAAGACATGTATGACCTATGCTTAGAAATGAAGGCATATATTAGTAAAGAATTAAAAATAGTAAGTGTTGCTGCTGGTATTACATTAAAAAATTTACAAGATGCTCTCTCTGAAGGAAAAGTGTACAGAGCTATGCCTAATATTGGTGCAAAGCATAACCTTGGAATAACGAGTATTTTTTCTTATGAGGAACTAAATGAAATTTTAGATATTTTTAACTATCTTGGAAAAGCTATAGTTGTCGAAGATGAAGATAAAATAAACTTACATACATCACTTATTGGCAGTGCTCCAGCATTTTACTTTGAAATTATTAATGAATTTGAACATAGGCTGAGTGAACTTTTACCCGATAATGTCTCAAAGAGAGATTTAACTCTTTTATTCCTAACTAGCTTAATTAGTGCAATACAAAATGGAGAGGATTTGGAAGATTTAATTCAGAGCATTAAATCAAAAGGGGGAACTACTGAAGCTGGCCTCAACCACTTGTATGAGAAAGATTTTATAAATATTTTTTCTGAAGCTATTGATGCTGCTAAAGATAGAGCAGCATATTTATCTATGGATTAAATCTTCTCTATTAGGGCCATTGGAAATTAAACTGATCTTTACCCCAACATAGTCTTCAATATAATTTAAAAATAATTTTGCGTTACTCGGAAGTGAATCATAATTGTCACAATCAGCTAAAGAACAATTCCAACCTTTAAATTCTCTATAAATAGGTTCAGATTTGTGTAGCAGTCTTGATTTAAAAGGGGTTTCCTCACCATTTACTTTATAACCAATGCAAGCTTTAATCTCAGAAAAAGTATCTAAAACATCAAGTTTAGTAATGCAAAGCTCCGTTAAATTATTTAATTTTGCTGAATATTTAAGAGCAACGAGATCAAGCCAACCGCATCTTCTTGGTCTACCAGTTGTTGCACCAAATTCATGACCAAGTTCAGCAATTTTCTGCCCCAGATCACAAAATAGTTCTGTTGGAAAAGGACCTGCCCCAACTCTTGTTGTGTAGGCTTTTGCCACGCCCAGAACGTTTGAATAAATACTTTTTGGAAATCCAGATCCAATCCCTACAGAAGTGGCTAAAGTATTAGACGAAGTGACATATGGATAAGTACCATAATCAACATCTAATAAAGTCCCTTGAGCTCCTTCATATAATATATTCCCACCATTTTCATATATACTCTCAAGAGTATCTGTAACATCGCCAAAATATTTAGATGCTTTCTCATAAGCTAGTATTAGTTCTTCGTAAACTTCTTCATATATAAATGGTTCTGAGTCATGAATGTTTTGAATTTGATGGTTGTAATATTCGATCAAGTTTTTTAGTTTAGTTTCTAGTAGATGTTTGTCTTCAAGATCAAAAGCCTTAATACTCCTTCGAGCAGTTTTATCTTCATAAGCTGGTCCAATACCCCTTCTTGTTGTACCTATTGAATTCTTATTGTCTTCTCTCAGTTGATCGATTTTAGCGTGCAGAGGTAATAATAGGCTGCAATATCTACTGATCCTCAGCTTACCTTCTAAATTTATTCCTTTTTGTTCTAATTGTGCAATTTCCTCAAGCAGAGAATCGATGGATAGAATGACTCCTTGGCCAATAAAACACGAAACATGGTCATAAAAAATTCCTGAAGGAATTAAATGTAAGACAAATTTTTCTTCCTCTTTATAAATTGTATGGCCAGCGTTATGACCACCTTGAAAACGACATACACCGTCAAATTTTTTTGAATAGAAATCTACAATTTTTCCCTTTCCTTCGTCACCCCATTGAGTTCCTACAAGGATCAAGGATTTTTTCATTTAATTAGGTTCAGATTTATTAAGATATTTGAAATAGTCACTATCTGGATCAATCAATAAGATATCTCCCTGATCATTAAATGTATTTCTATAGGCTCTGAGGCTTCTAGTGAAATCATAAAATTCAGGATCCCTGTTGTAGGCTTCAGCATAGGTAGAGGTAGCAACTGCATCACCCTCACCTCTTGTTCTTTCAGCTTCTCTTGTGGCATTAGCTAAAATAATAGTCCTTTGCTTATCAGCATCTGCTTGAATTTTTTCAGCTGTTTCCCGACCTTCTGCTCTCAATTCTTCTGCTATCCTGTTTCTCTCAGTTTTCATTCTTTCAAAAACTGATGCTCTAATTTCTCTCTCAAAATCGATCCTTTTTACTCTAAAATCTATTATTTCAACACCTAATTGAGCAGAATCCTCACCTAGAGATTTCTTAAGAGAAAGCATCAAACCATCACGATCACCTGAAACTACTTCATTAAGTGTTCTTTTACCAAACTCATTTCTAAGCTTATCTTTAATTCTTCTCTGTAAGGTATCTTCAGCAACCCTGCTTTGGCCACCATTAGTTGATGTGTAGTAAGTTTCAGCATCAACTATTCTATATTTGACAAATGAATCAACATTCAGAGGTTTAGCTTCACTTGAAAGCACTCTATCTGGCGGTGTATCTAGTGATCGAAGCCTGGCTTCAAATTTAGTTACTGTATCAATAAAAGGTACCTTAAAATTAAGCCCTGGTTCTAATGTTCTCTCAAAAGCTCCAAGTTTTAATAAAATTGCCTTTTCAGTATCTCTTACAATCACAATTGATTGGACTAAAGCTGTAATTACTAAAACAACTAGTAAAGTTATAAAACCGTTTTTACTCATCATCTTCCTCCTGTTTTTTAATAAGCTGATCTAATGGCAGATAAAGCAGATTGTTTCCACCTTCGACATCGATCATCACTTTTGTGCTTGAAGAAAGAACATCTTCTAAGGCATCAATATATAATCTCTCTCTAGTTACTTCTGGGGCTTTATCGTATTCAACTAAAAGCGCTTTGAACCTATCAGCCTCACCTTCTGCTACAGCAATTACTTTTTGTTTGTATGCTTCAGCATCTTGTAGTTGCCGCTGTGCTTCTCCTCTTGCTTGAGGAACAATTGAGAGTGCATATTTTTCAGCCTCATTTCTTAATCTTTCTTTGTCTTCCCTCGCTGCCACCACATCTCTAAAGGAGTCAATTACTTCTGATGGTGGTTGCCTTTGTTCAATATTAACTTGCTGAACAGAAATTCCAGCATCATAAATATCTAAATACTCTTCAAGCCTCAATAATATGCCTGAACTAATTGCTGCTGCTCCGGAGGTAAGCAAGTTATCCATGTTATTTTCTCCAACAACATGCCTTAGCGCACTTTCAGTTGCTTGTCTTATTGTAATTTCTGGATCTTCGACATTCAGTGAATATTTTATTAAATCGCTGATGGTGTACTGGACGTTGAGTTCGATATCAACAATATTTTCATCTCTGGTAAGCATATTTGTTGGCAACACAAATGTTCTGATTTTAGATACATTTTCTTCAGCATATATCTCTTCAATTACAGGAAAATGAAATTGCAAACCCGGACCAAGAACCCTGTTGTATTTACCTAAAGTAAGAACAATCAATCTATCAGCTTCATTTACTATTCTTACACCAAGAAAGACATACAAAACCAACAGACCCATTATAAGGTATGTAAAGAATTTAAAATTAAACTTAAAACTTGCGCCTCCTCCTTTGGAGCCACCTCCACCAGTGTTACTAGAAAAAAACATTTTTCTTAACTGTTTTATTGCATCGTCTAAGTCTGGGGGTGAATTTTTTCGGCCCCAAGGATCATTGTCATTTGGATTCCAACTCATTTATTTAAGCTCCTTTAGATAAGTCTCTATTGTATCAGAAAAAAACGCTGTTTCATTTTGATCTGAACCAATTTTTGTTAATGTTATATCAAATTTTTTCATCCATGTTTGTTGTGTCTTAACCAGTTTCTTTGTTGCGCATAATGCTTCATGGAAAGCGTTATCAAGAGATATAGCACCTACCGCATGTGGAAAAAATTGCTTGTAATTAATTGAATTCATACTATGTGATTCAACAGTTAATTTATAGGTATTTATTAAATTCTCAAGCTCATTTAGAAATCCACTGTCTACAATGTTCTGCAATCTTTTTTCAATACCTTTATCAAGCTCTTGTTTTGAGTCATTGATACCTAAAATTAAACACTTTTGACTATTAAAAAACTTTCTAGGCGACTCTTTTTTTAACAAAGAAAGTTTTGTTTTTGTTAACTTAATAATTTCTAGCGCTCTTTCTACTCGTCTTGGATTTTCAGTATCAATAACTTGAAAAGTTTCAGGATCAAGCTGTTTTAATTCATTAAGCAAAAACTTATAGCCATTATTTTTCTTCAAAAGGTTTATCTCTTCTCTTAAATCTTCGTTTCGTGGAAAATTATGAATTCCATCAAAAAGTACTTTATGGAACATCATAGTTCCGCCTACAAATAGTGGAATTTTCTTATTTAGGATAATTTTTTTTACTGCAGACTCTACGTATTTTAAAAAAAGTCCTACATTGAATTTGGCATCTGGTTTTAATATGTCTATTAGGTGATGAGGAGCTCGTTCAAGAATTTGTTTAGATGGTTTGCATGTCCCAATATTCATATCCTTAAAAACCATAGCGCTATCAACACTAATAATTTCAAAAGGATATTTTTCAGCTAATTGTATTGAAGTATCTGTCTTGCCTGAAGCAGTAGGACCAATTAGAAAAACTGCAGGATTTTGAAATTTATATGTCATTAAGTGAGTTAATAATGAGTTCATATGAACCAGATAAATCTTCCAATGCTTTTTTTTGGGAAAGTAGTTTTTCTTTTCGAGTTTTTACGTTCTTATATTTATCCACTAAAGCCCTTAGCTGATTTTTTGTTTCAAAGGTTTCAATTTGATTGGAATCACATAAATCTCTTTTCAATTGTTTATAGTTATTTAACTTAGAGCCTGTAATGCATAAGGTGTTTGCAAAGATAGGCTCCATGAAATTATGTCCCTTATTGAAGATAATGCTTCCGGCAACAATAGCTAAGTCTGCAACAGCGTACAAATTTATTAGATCTCCAACTTCATCAAAAATAATCATAGTTTGGTTATTGCCAAGTTTTGTCTGACTGTAGTTTTCAATTTCAGAAATTTTTATAGGAACGAATCCTTTTGATTTAGCTAGTTGCAAAACTTTTTCAACTCTTTCAGGATGTCTTGGGGCCAATATAAGGTTTGTTTTCAAGCTTTTTAATGCATCTATAACAAATTCTTCTTCTCCGTTATGTGAACTTCCCAAAACAACGTTTAAAGCATCAGACTTTAAAACTTTTACATATTTATTTTTTTTATTTTCATTGGTTATATAATTTTCAGGATTAATTTTCATATTTCCCAATAACTGTATATTTGTTGCTCCCAAAAAATTCAGTCTATTAATAGTTTCTTTCGATTGAGCTAGGAAAAGATCAATTTTTGAAAAAATAAATGATGTAAAAAATCTTATTACTTTGTATCTAGAAAAACTTTGATCAGAAATTGATGTATTTAACGAAATTATTTTCACATCAGAAGATAAAACGAGTAAATTCGGCCAAAACTCACTTTCGAATAAAACTATTTTTTTGATTTTGTAATCATCAATTATTTTTTTGTGTACATAAGCTAGATCATAAGGGAATGCTAAAAATTTGATATCAGAGTTTTTAAAGTTTTTCTCTAATTCTTTGCGCCCAGTATTAGTTGTAGAGGTTATTAATATATTATGTCCTTCATGATCTAATCTTTTCGCTAAAGTTGATAGAATCTTGATTTCACCTAGGCTAACTCCATGCAACCATATCGTTGCTTGAGTTTGCTTTGCATTACTATTACCTAACTTTTGTAAAATTGTTTTTAGTTTATTCTTATCAATAGTGATGAAGTCTCTTAGAATTAAAAAAGGTAATAAAAAGATATAAATTAAATTATATAAAACAAACATCACATGAATAATATCATTCTTATAGCGTTAATTTCTTTAACTAAGCTTCTTAGTCTTCTTCCAAAATCAATATTTACTAATAAGAACTCACCACTATGGAGATTAATTGGTAAGTTAATGAAAAAAAGGAAAAAAGTTATAACTGCTAATATTAATCATTGTTTTTCAGAGAAAGATAAAAATTGGAGAAAAGTTTTAATTGAAAAGATATGGGAAGATACTTTTTTAGCTTTATATGAAAATAATTTTGCATGGAATGCTGGTAATAAAATTAAAAAATATAAATGTGAATACGATAATGAACAGATTCTAATTAATGCTCAAAATAATAAGGAAGGTGTTCTTTTATTATTTAGACATAGTATTTTTTTAGAGCTATCGGCAAGGCTAATTTCAGAAAAGTTTCCAATCTATGGCATGGAGAGACCAAATAGTAGTGAGGTAATTCAGAAAATTATCAAAAGAGGCAGGTTGAAAACAATGAAAGGACTGACTTCAAACTCTAATGTAAACCAATTAATTGAATGGCTGAAAGAAGGAAAAACAGTTCTATATGGGCCAGATCAGGATTATAAAAATAAAAGATCAGTTGTTTCAAAATTTTTTAATCAAAAATGCCTAACTACTACTGTTCCATATAATCTTAAAAAAATTACAAAGTGTAAATTGATTTATTTAGATTTCTTTAAAACTTCAGAGGGCTATAAATTTATATTTGAAGATATATCAACTATTGCAGATTCAAAACAAAACTTTGCTGACAAAATCAACAAAATTATTGAACGGAGTGTTATAAAAGCACCTGAGCATTATTTTTGGCATCACAGACGATTCAAATCTCAGGCTCCTGAAATATATGATTGAGAAATTTTCAAAAATTAAGGGCTTTCTTGAGCAAAAAGAAGGTTATGCATTATATGAGGCATGTAAATTTTCATTTAAAAATGCAAAATGTGCGGAGATTGGTTCATATTGTGGAAAATCTGCCTGTTATATTGGTCTTGCTTGTAAAGAAATTGGTTCAAAACTATTTTCAATTGATCATCACAGAGGTTCTGAGGAACAACAATATGGTGAAGAATATTTTGATGAAGAAATATATGACTTTTCAACCAATAAAGTTAATACACTCCCTACGTTTTTAAAGAATATAGAAAAATATAATCTTCAAGATTATATTGAACCTGTGATCATGGCATCTTCTGATGCATCTTTTAATGTACCAGACAATCTAGATTTAATTTTTATTGATGGTAGTCATACTTTTGAATCAGTGCAAAGTGATTACTACCATTGGAAGCCAAAACTTAGGCCTGGAGGAATTTTAGCTATTCACGATATTTATGATACTGCAGAAGAAGGAGGTCAAGCTCCTAAAGAAATTTATTTAAAAGCATTAGCTGATGGTTTTAAATTAAAAGAAAGAGTAAATAGTCTAGTACTGTTATATTAAAATAACCTTTTCTTTACCAGTTATATCAAAAATACAATCTGCAGCCATAATTACTGCTGCATTGGTCCATGTTGAATTTTCTTCAGGCCAATAAACTCCAAGATCATACTGGTATCCAGTTGGAAAATATCCTTTTGTATTTTTATGTTTTAATATTTGGTTGAATATTTCTTTAGCTTCTTTCTTTAATCCTATTTTATACAAAGCCATAATACATTCTGAGGATTCGGCGAATGTTACCCATGGTTCTTCCTCAACACATTTTATCCCTAAGCCATTTACATAAAATTTTTTTAAAAGCTTAGCTGCATCTTCCTGTGTTCCACAATTACATAAAATGGGGTAGTAAGAATCCATGGAAAACCTTGCTCTACTTACTCCGTCACGATCAAATTTTTTGGATCTCAACTTATTTGGTGAAATTATTTCTTCATGATGAATAAATTTTTTATCTTCAATTAACTCACAAATTTTATTATATGCTCTTCTAGATAGTTCAAGAGAACATGAAGATGTAACTAGAGAATCGTCAGCCAAGCCATTCTTATCTAATGCCCAATGATAATATCCTTCAGAATCTTTAAATTTTGATGTCCCTTTAAATATCTGGTGTATCTCTGATCTATAAGAATATAAATAGTCCAAATCATTATCTATAAAATACTTCTGTAAAAGAGGTAAATAAATATATGGGGCATGATGTGCTTCATAATAATCTTGAGTAATTTTTCCATTTACATACTGAGATTTCACTAGGCCATCTTGATCAATTTTATTTAAACAGAAATCTAACCCCTTTTTAAAAGCATCCCATTCTTCATAAATTGATAAAGCAATTAAGCACTCACAATGGTCCCAAAAATCCCATTTACCTTTATTGTCCCAAAGAATTGCGCCATTATCCTTTTGGTTCTCGAGTATCCAATTTTTTGCAGAAATTAATTCTTGTTTTAAATCATTATTCATTTTCTAAGATAGAAACACTCTGATTTTCCAAAGAAAGGATTCAACATTTTCTCAATGAAAAGAGAAAAATTTGCTTGACCAAACATTTGTTTGACTAGTAATCCATGCAAAGATTTTAAAAATTTATTCTCTTTCATATTATTTCGAGCTCTTAAAATCCAATAGACTGAGTGAATTGCATGTTCACGATGATGTTTAAAAAGCTTTAAATCTAATTCTTTAAAACATTCTTTGAGAAATTCTTTTTTAAAGATTCTTATATGCCCCCCAGGTGTTTGCATATACTCTTTTGAGTACTTCCAACATAAGCTCTCTGGCAAATAACTAGGAACACTAATAAGCATGACTGAACCAGGTTTAAGTATCCTGTAACATTCTTTAAGCACATCTCTAAAGTTTGGGACATGCTCCAAAACTTCAGAACATATTACCAAGTCTTGCGAGTTATCTTCTATCTCTATGCTCCTTACATCACCGATTAAAAATTTGTATGAATTTTTGTTTTTGCAAATATGTTCAGAAAACTCGTTCTGTAATTTTGTAATTTCTTCTATAGACTGATCTATACCTATAATTTTTGCATTCGTTAATCGAAATCCCAGAGATTTGAGGTGCCTCCCATTGCCACAGCCAACGTCAATGGCAGTTTTAATTTTTTTTAAATTTAGTGAGTTAAAGTTAAATGTTTCCATTTATTATTTCTTTGTAGTGACCCTCAAGCTTCTTAGCATACTCGTCCCACCCAAAAAAATCATCTCTTCTTAATTTTGAATTTTCAGTTAACTTATTTCTTAATATGTCGTTTTCCACCAGTTCTTTCATTTTATCTTTCAAATCAATACTATCCTCAGAATTAAATATTAACCCCGCACTTCCAGCTAATTCAGGAAGTGAAGCTTTATCAGAAACTATTACTGGCAAACCCGTTGCTATCATTTCAACTAATGGAAATCCAAAACCCTCATAACTTGAAGGAGCTATTCCAATATCGGCATGATTCAATGATTGAATTAATTCTGCTCTTGTAAGTTTGCTTTTGTAGGTAATTTCGTTTGCTAACCCTAAATTTTTTATTAACTTTTTATTGTCTTCCCTGAGATCTCCAATTATCGTTAAGTTTGCACTTGGACCTTCTTGTTTCAGAAGATGTAAAGCTTTAAGTAAGGTTTTTAAATTCTTCAAGGGAACATCTGAACTAATAATTGTTACAAAATTTGAATTAAATTTTTCTCTCTGATGAAATTTACAGTCATCTAGATTTATTCCATTCCAAATAACAGATATATTTTCGGAAGGATATTCAAAGTATCGACAGATATCTTTTTTTGATGACGCCGAAGGAGAAATTACTTTTTTAACAGCTCTTAGATTCTTTTTTTGAAAATTCAGGAAAGAATACCACCGTTTGATAGATAGCTTTGAGAAAAAATTCATTTCACTTGCTAAATCAATTTCTTTGTCAACATGTATAGGATGGTGCAATGTTGTGACAAGTTTTTTTAAAACTGTCTCTGGATAACTACTTATTGATTGGTTATCGTGAAAAATATCAAATCCATCAACTGATTCTTGAAAGAACTTGTTTTTTACTAACCTTTCCCCAAAAAAAACGGGCTCAGTAAATGTTCCTGTAAATGTTTCAAAGAAATCCAGAAAATTAATTCTATTTTTTTCTAACGAACTAAAAATTTTTAACCTCTCCAAAGAATCAAACGTCTCAAAAAAACCTGGTGTATCAATTTGTTCTACTCTTATTGCCTTGCTTACCTGAGGCAAAGGATTTCCAGAAAAAATTGTAATTTCATGCCCCCTATTATGTAAGGCCTCTGACAAATTTTTAATATATATGCCTTGTCCACCAGAATATGGATCACTTCTATAACTTAGTAGAGCAATCTTTAGATTTGGCATTAAACCTTAGAGAGCCAATCAGAATATTGATCAGCATTATCTCTGACAGCATCAAGGTAGATTGATTGAATTTTTGTTGTAATTTCACCCCTGCTTCCTGTGCTTACATCAATTTTATCAACTGATTTAATTGGTGTGATTTCAACAGCTGTACCGCTGAAAAATAACTCATCGGCAGTGTAAAGCTCGTCTCTGGTTATTTTTTGTTCAAGCACCTCGTATCCAAGATCAGCTGCAATCTTCATTACAGACCTCCTAGTTATTCCATTCAAGCAACAAGTTAGTTCTGGAGTTATTACTTTTTGATTTTTTATTAAAAATATATTCTGGCCACTACCCTCAGCAACAAAACCATTGGTATCTAATAACACTGCTTCCTGATAGCCATTTCTTTTAGCTTGATCATGTGCCATAACCCCATTTACGTATCCACCAGAAATTTTACCTTTGGTCATGAGACTATTTGGAAACTGTCTAGTGAACGATGAAACCATTACATCAATTCCTTGTTCTATAGCTTTGGAACCAAAATACGATGGCCATTCCCAACAAGATATCATCAAGTGTGATTGCATATCATCTATATCTAGGCCCAGTCTCTCATCATTCAGATAAATAAGAGGTCTTATGTAAGCATCATGTAATTCAGATTTTTTTATGACACCTAATTGAGCATCCATAACTTCGTCTACAGAATGATTAATTGCAACATTAATAATTTTTGCTGATTCAAAAAGCCTTTCAGTATGTTCTTTAAGTCTAAAGATATTTACGGATTTTTTATCATGAGAAATGTAAGATCTCACACCCTCAAAAGCCCCAAGACCATAATGAAGTGTATGGGTAAGAGGACTAATGTAAGCATCCTCTTTTTGAATATATTTTCCGTTTAACCAGTAAGTATTTGACATAGGGGTAGTATAATTGTTTGAAAGTTTTTTTAAACAAAATGAACAAAAACATTTTTAGAGCATACGACATTAGAGGAAACTCCAAGACTGACCTTGATCAAGCAACCATTAGAAAAATAGGTTACGTACTGGGCAAAAGAATAAGATGTAATCATGATGATTCTGTATATGTTGGGCATGATAGCAGACTATCTGCACAAGTAATTCAAGATGCCTTAGTTACTGGATTTAATGCTGCTGGAGTTCGTGTTTTACTGTTAGGTTTGGTGCCTACTCCCATGGTTTATTACGCAACAAAAATTGGTGTTACTCCAAATGGTGTGATGATTACTGGAAGCCATAACCCCAAAGATGATAATGGTTTAAAAATTGTTATTAACGATAAGCCTGTGTCTGGTGAGGAACTATTAGCCGAGGTTGAAGAACAAAGTGATGTTGAGAGTCTCGAAAAAAATTCTGAAGAAATAGATTTTTGTTCTCACTATCAAAAAGAAATAAACGAAAAGTTTAAACTCAAAAAAGTAATTAAAATCGTTTTAGATGCCGGAAATGGAGCAGCAGGTATTTTAGCTGATAACGTCTTTATATCCCAAGGTTTTGAAACTATTTCTATTAATAAACAGCCGGATGGTAATTTTCCAAATCATCATCCAGATCCGAGTAAAGAAAAAAACTTAGAACAACTTAAGAGAGCTGTTTTAGATAATCAAGCTGATATGGGTTTTGCTTTTGATGGAGACGGCGATAGAGTTGGTGTGATAACTAATAATGGTAAATCAGTTCTTGCTGATCATCTAATAATGATTCTTTCGAAGCATTATCTTGAAAAGAAAAAAGGAGCGGTTATTTTTGATGTTAAATGTTCAAGTCAATTGCCGATTCTGATAAAAAAATATGGTGGTACTCCAATTATGGAGAAAACAGGACACTTTAATATTAAAAATGCTATAAAAAAACATGATGCTGTGCTGGGTGGTGAAATGTCAGGACATATTTTTATAAATCATGAATGGTATGGTTTTGATGATGCAATTTATACTGCTCTAATAATAGCTAAAATAGTTTCAGATGATCATGGAACAGTATCAAGCATCATCGAACAATTTCCAAAAACCTTTTCAACGCCTGAGCTCAACTTAGATGTTGATGATGAAGAAAAATTTAGTATGGTTGAAAAATTTAAGAAAGAAATGCAGTTTCCTTATGGTGAACTTAATACAGTTGATGGTGTAAGAATATCTATTGGAAATTCTTGGGGCTTAATGCGTGCCTCAAATACTAGTGCAAAACTTGTATTTAGATTTGAAGCAGAATCCAAAAAGGATTTAGAGTATATAAGAGATTTATTTGAAAATAATTTAAGAAATATTTTTCCTGAAATAGAATTAGATTTTAATTAAGTATTTCTTTCAGATCTGAATTGTCTAATTTAGAAGTAAGTAATTCATCAATATTCTCTTCTAAAAAATACTCAAAATAACTATTACTAAATGTCTTTGAAACATTGCCTGTTTTCTTATCAATCCTTATAGCAGCAATACCTTCAGGTACATCAACTTCAAAATCTGTTAATGATTTCTTTGAAAGGGTCATAAAATCTAACCAAATTGGCAAAGCGTTCGTGCTCCCAAATTCATCATCTCCTAATGAAGAACCATCGTCTTTGCCTACCCAAGCCGAGGCTACAATGTGAGACGCATAACCAGAAAACCATGTACTTGTTGCATCATTAGTAGTCCCGGTTTTACCGCCCATGTTTTCAATAGGTATTTCTAATCCCCTTCTAGATACATTTCTTTTTAATGCTTCTTTCAAAATATTTGTTACTAGGAAGGCTACCCTTTCATCCATTACCTGGTCCTGTTCATTAATATCTAAACTAATCATCGGCGACCCAATATAATCAAATTTTTCTCCACTTAACCAAGGGAAACTAACGTCTTTAAAATTCTTAATTTTTTTTGAATATTTGTTACTAGGATCAAGTATTATTTGTCCATCGATATCTTCAATTCTATCTATGTAAGTAATGTTTTGTTGTTTGCCACTATTAATAAAAGATGCATACTGAGTTGCGGCAATCAATGGATTGAGAGTCCCTGTTCCAAGCGCAATTGAAAGATCATTTATTAACATTTCTTCCTGAAACTTATATTTTTCAAAACAATCAAGAGTCTTAGATAGCCCTAAAGATTGAACTAGTTTAATTGAAACAATATTTAAAGATTGAATGAGAGATTCGCGCAATCTAATTGGACCGTAAAATTGGCCTGAATTATTCCTTGGTCGCCAAATACTTTCTAGCTTTTCATCATCAAAAATTATTGGTCCATCAATAAAAATTGTAGATGGATTTAATCCATTTTCAAAAGCGCATGCATAAATGAAAGGTTTAATGCTTGAGCCTGGCAATAATTTTGAATTAGCTGCTCTATCAAACTTTGACTTAGAAAAATCAAAGCCGCCTACGTAAGCTTTTAATGTTCCCCCTATAGCATCAACAGCAACAAGTGAAGCTTCTGCTACTGGCAATTGGGAAAGAATTTTTTTATTTTTTTGATTGCCTATGTAAACCAAACTACCAAGTTCTAAGAAATCTCTAAAAGAACTTGGACTTGTTGTTTTTGTTCCATCCAAATTTATTCTTCTGGCCCAACTGTAATCTGCATCATTCCAAAAAACATTATTAAGATTTAATTTAGCATCAAGAGTTTGAATTTTTGTATTATCAATACCAATTACTATGTTTGCTTCATGGTCGTCAATTACTGGTTTACTACTTAAAATATTTTGCACTTTATTGAAATTTTCTTCTTTGATTTGCTCATACCTGACCTTGGAAGGAAATTTATAGAAATATTCTTTTTGAAAAGCACTACGCATAATTAAATAATTAAGATCTTTAAAAACCTGTTCCTCTCGCCAACCATACTTTTTATCATATTTATAAAGATTCTCTCTAAGAGCTTTGATGGCATTTATTTGCATTGTTGAGTCAATAGTTGTGTAGACATTCATTCCGTCTTCATATGCTTTAGGGCCAAAACGGCTGACAATTTCTGCTCGTATTTTTTCAGCAATATATTCAGCTTCAATAGTAATTTTTGGTCCAAAACTTTCTCCAGACACAACTACTTCTTTTGCTGAGTTAAATTCATCTCTATCAATAAATCTTTTTGAAAGCATTCGTCCAAGTATTAAGTCTCTTCTTTTTTTTGAAGCTATTGGATTTCTTACAGGATTAACAGATGAGGGTCGTTGGAGTATTCCAGCAAGTAAAGCTGATTCAGCTATAGAAGCAATTTTAAAGTCTTTACCAAAGTAATATTGATATGCTGCAGCAAACCCATAGTTTCTATTTCCTAAAAAAGCTTTATTAAAATAAAGCTCAAATATCTCTTCTTTTTGAAGATAATCTTCCAATTTCCAAGCAAGTATTATTTCTTTTAGCTTTCTTTCATACGTTCTCTCAAAAGATAAAACATAGTTTCTAACAACTTGCATCGTTATTGTCCCACCACCACCTAAAGATCTTCCAGAAATTTCACCATATAGGGCTCTTAATAAACTTGTTATCTCAACACCAGAATGATCAAAAAAACCCCCGTCCTCCGCAGCTATAATTGCATTTTTAAGATTCTCGGGAATCTCTTCAAAACTTACAATTTGTCTTTTTTCTGTTCCAAATAACCCAATCAACTGATTATCAGAAGAATAGATACGCATTGGGTTGGTAAGTTTTATTTCTGTAATTGTTTCTATCTTTGGCAAATCCTTAGAGAATAAAAGATATACCACGCCTATCATCATAAAGATAAACTGTAATAAAACTAAACATATTCTTAGAAATGACATGATTTATATATTATTATTCCCTTTCAATTTTTTTATGAATATTTTTTTAATAGGTATGATGGGCTCCGGCAAAACTTCAGTCGGACTTTTACTATCAAAATACTTCAATACTACATTTTATGACTTAGATGCTTGTATTGAAAAGAGATTTGACCTAACAATTAATGAAATATTTAGTGAATATGGCGAAGATGGATTTAGAAAAGTTGAATCATCCATACTTCAAGAAACAAATAATTTTCATGATTCTATTATTTCAACCGGTGGAGGAGTTGTAATCACAGATTCTAACAGAGAATTTCTGAAAGATCAGAGGGTATATTTTCTCAATAATTCCACCAAAAGACTTTATGAGCGTGCAACAAAGAAAAGAGAACAAAGACCATTATTAAAAGACATGACATTTAGCGAATTTTCAGACATTTACAAAAATAGAATGAACCTATACCAAGAATGTGCAAATATTACTTTAAATACTGAAGATAAAAGTATTTATGAAATAGTGGAAGAAATATCAAATCATGAAAAATTTAGTTTTTAATTCTGAAGAGCATTCTGTAAAGATTTCCTTTGTAAACAGAACTAAGAAAATATGTGAGTTAATTCAGGAAGATAGAAAATACTGCGTAATCTTAGATAAAAAGATATCTAGCTTACACGCTGCATTTCATGAAGAGTTAAAATCAAAAGATTTTCTGATCTTTTTAATTGATGAGCCTGAAAAGCAAAAAAATATTCACACATGCCTTGAGGTAATAAATTTAATGCAAAAGGAAGGGTTAAATCGGAATGATGCAGTCATTGGAATTGGTGGAGGCGCAATTACAGATTTAGCAGGTTTTGTTGCATCATCCTATATGAGAGGCATTACCTACTTTCAAATACCTACATCGCTCCTAGCTCAAGTTGATGCATCTATTGGTGGCAAAACAGGAATAAATTATGGAAATATTAAAAACTTTATAGGTTCTTTTTATAATCCTTCAGAAATTATAATTTGCGCTGAATTTTTACAATCACTTAACCAGCAAGATTTTTTAAATGGTTTTTCAGAAGTTTTAAAACATTGCATTATTACTTCTAAAGAATCTCTAGATAAATTAAAAAATTTAGCAGGTGAAATACAAAACAGAGAGTCTAATATTTTGCTTGGACTTATTGAGCAATCTATTGATATAAAAGCTCAAGTAGTCACCAAAGATTTCAAAGAAAAGGGTGAAAGAAAATTTCTTAATTTTGGTCACACGTTTGCACACGGAATAGAATCAATAAATCATGATGCTCCAATTTTACATGGGCATGCAGTTCTCATTGGTATGTTGATGGCCCTTGATTACTCCAAAGAGCTTGGGTTTTTAAGCAGGAATTCATGTCAAGAAATTAAAGATATTATTTGTAGCTTCAGCTATGACTTCTCTAATATAAAATTAGATGCAAAAGGTATATTTGAAGCTATGAAAAGCGATAAAAAGAATACCAAAGCAATTAACTTGATTCTACTAAAAGAGGTCGGACAGCCTCTCCTCTTTGAAGAAACATCAAATGACAATCTTCAAAAGTTCATAACAAAATTTATCGATGACTTTAAAAAATAGAATCTTTTTAGAAGCACTGAAAAGAAGTAATGATCAAGTAAATATACCTGTTTGGTTGTTAAGACAGGCTGGGCGATACCTACCAGAATATATGAAGATAAGATCTCAATATTCTGATTTTTTTCAAATGATTAAAAAACCTGAAATATGTAAAGAGCTGACATTACAACCACTGCGAAGATTTCCACTTGATGCCGCAATTACTTTCACTGATATTCTAACAATACCTGATGCTATGGGCATACCAGTAGAATTTATTGCTGGCAAAGGACCTGTTTTTTCCGATTCAATTCAAAAAAATCACCTACTTAGACTAAATCATGAAGGAGCTCTTAAAAAATTAGAATATGTTTTCGAGGCAACTGCTTTAATTAAAGCCAATATTGAAGTACCTCTAATTGGTTTTACTGGCTCACCATGGACCTTATTTGTTTACTTATATTATGGAAAATCACCCAAAAGTCATGATGAACTTTATAACTATCTAGAATTACAATCCCATAATGTACACAGTTATTTAGAACAATTAACTGACATTATTAAGGATTATGTTCAAGCACAAATTGAAGCAGGAGCAGATTGCATACAGATTTTTGACTCATGGGGTGGATTGTTAGATCAGGAATATGAGGAGTTATCCTTAAGTTACATTAATCAGATTGTTGCTAGCATACAAACTGATGTGCCAGTAATTTTATATACCAGAGATAAATTAATAGATAATATTATCGATTCAACACCAATTAAGTGTTTCAATCTTGATACTTCAGATAATATCGACAAACACTTAGGTAAAGATATAACAATACAAGGAAATTTTGATCCTAAAAACTTTCATGCTGATGATGAAGCGTTAAAAGAAATGGCTCAAATGGTGTGGACTAAGTATAAGGATAGAAAAAATTATATCTTTAATTTAGGTAGTGGGCTTACTCCAGATGTTAATCCTGAAAAAGTCGAATATTTTCTCAACCAATTATCGAGTTTTCGTTCTTAGTAAACCTTCTTGAGTCACAGAAGCAATAACTTCTCCTTCTCTGGTAAAAAAAGTACCTCTGCCTAATCCTCGTGAATTCCCAGAATATGGACTATCCATTGTATATAGAATCCAGTCATTAAATTGAAAATTTGGCTTATGAAACCACATTGTATGATCAAGACTCGCAATCATTATTTTAGGTGACATGTAAGTCACCCCATGGGGAAAAAGTGCAGCCGCCAATATACCTGCATCAGAAACATAGGCTAAAAAGGCATTTTGTATTGCTCTATCTTTTGGCAATTTACCATTTGGTTTCATCCACATACTTCTTCTAGGTGACATTTTTTTTGGTTTAAAGACATCCTGCCATTCAACAGGTTTAACAGTACATTCTCTTTCTTGAGTGAAGTATTTCCTCAGCTCCTCTGGAACAAGATCAATATTATCTTTTCTCAACTCTATCTCATCTTTTAATCCTTCAGGTGGTGGTACGTTTGGCATTTCAATACTATGTGAAAGTCCTTCCTCATCTTTTTGAAAAGATAAACTCATGCTAAAAATTGTTTCATTATTTTGAATAGCTTTTACTGTTCTTGTGGAAAAGCTCATGCCGTTTCTTATCGGATCTACACTATAGAGTACTGGTTGTTTTTTAATTCCAGGACGAAGGAAGTATGCGTGAAGTGAATGGAGGTGCTTATCATCCTCTATTGTTAAATCTGCGGCTAAGTAGGCTTGAGCAATAACTTGACCACCGTATATTCGCTGAATACCAGCGTTTTTTCCATTGTATCTGAAGAGATATTCGTCTAACTGTTCTAACTTAAATTTCTCTAGAGAACTTTCGAATGCATCTATCATTACTGAGCAGATAGGCCCCCATCAATAATAATTTCTGTACCAGTGATCATTTTTGATTCATCGGATGCCAAGAATAGTATGGCATTAGCAATATCTTCCACTTCTGCTAATTTTCTAACAGGAATTTGTCGCTCAAGTTTTGTCAACATGTCATTTGAGGTATCAGATAGTAGTGCTTCCAAGATCTCAGTTTTTGCAAACACTGGATGTAAACTGTTACATCTCACCAATTTAGTTGTGCGTGCACAATGCAATGCAACAGATTTAGATAAATGTCTTACTGCCGCCTTTGCACTGTTGTAAGCTGTAAAATTATGACCAGCCACAATCCCTGAAATTGAAGAAATATTAATAATCGATCCATTACCTGAATCTCTCATCAAAGGTAAAGCATATTTGCAGCCGTAGAAGACTGAATCAAGATCAACTTTATGCACTAGATCCCAAGCTTCATTTGTTGTTCCTTCAACGTCACCCATATAACCAATCCCTGCATTATTTACTAAAATATTTAACTGATTATCAGCAGTTTTTATTTCTTCAATCACTTCCTGCCATCTCTCTGCATCGGTCACATCATGTTCAAAGAAACTTACACCTAATTCAGATGCAACTTGCTCGCCGCCTTCTTTGTTAATGTCAGATATGTAAACTTTGGCACCTTCTCTTTTTAAGACTGCTGCTGTTCCTTTACCAAAACCAGCAGCGCCACCAGTTATTAATGCTATTTTATTCTCTAATCTGTTTCCCATTGTTGCCTCTTTAATTCCGGATATATTAAACTAGTATTCAATAAAAAAACATGAAAAGTAAATTAGTAGATAATCAACCTCAAGAGGTAACAAATTATTTAGAGATTGATCCCAAAGAACAAGATGCAGTTGAATGCGTGAATGAAATATTCAATACACCTTTAAAAGGTACTTATAATTGGGATTACACAGTTGTCGATGACAGAATTAAAAAACTCTATGAATTAGGTAAAAAACTTAATTGGAATGTTTCCGATGACCTGGACTGGTCACAAACCCACCCTAAAAATGAATTTCTAGTCAATCAAGATTTTAGACTGGTGCCTGATGAAATACAGGGTTTAGATGATCTTACTATGGAACAGAGATTAGCAATGGATAGGCATCAAGTTTCTTGGAATTTAAGTCAATTCTTACATGGTGAACAAGGTGCATTACTAGTCGCTTCACAATTAGTTTCATGTGCTCCAACCTTTAATGCCAAAATGTATGCAGCATCGCAAACTTTTGATGAAGCGAGACATGTCGAGGGTTTTAACCGTTACTTAAAAGAAAAGATTGGTTTCCAATATCCTGCAACTAAGGGTCTTAAATCATTAATGGATAAAATTTTGACCGATGAGAGATGGGACCTAAAATTTATTGGTATGCAAATTATTATTGAAGGTTTAGCTTTAGCAGCTTTCAATAATATGAAGTTCATTTTGAACGATGGGCTTTTAAAGCAACTGCTTCATTATGTTATAAGAGATGAAGCAAGACATGTTACTTTTGGTGTGAATTATCTTGAGGATTATTTAAAGACCTTATCCAAAAGTGAAATAGAGGATCGAGCACAATTTGCTTTTGAGGCTTGTGTAGTCATGAGAAATAGACTGATATCAGGTGAAGTTATCTCTCGTTTTCTAGACTACACCCCTGAAGAAGCTCAAGAAATTGCTGCCAATACTGCCCAAGGGCAAAATTTCAGAGTGCTTCTTTTTACTAAAATAGTACCAAACCTCAAACGTATTGGCTTACTGACTGATAAAGTTGCGCCGCAATATGAAAAGCTAGGGGTTCTCAGTTATGCGGAGTTAGAAGACAATTTCGATATTGATTGGGCTGATATGTCAAAGCCTTATGAGACACAAGAAGAAATTGAAAAAGCTATAAGCTCAAATTAATCTACAACTTCTGCTTTTAAAATTTTAATAGCTTCAACCGGAACATCCTGGTAGCCTTGGACTGAAGTTGTTTGCACTTCTGCAATTTTATCAACAATATCAAGACCTTCTGTCACTTTTCCAAAAACAGCATAACCCCAACCCTCTTCTACTTGATTAGTTCTAAAATTTAAGAAGGCATTATCTGCATGATTTATAAAAAATTGAGATGAAGCTGAATGTGGGTAAGCAGTACGTGCCATAGCAATTGTACCTCTATCGTTTCTTAAACCATTGTTTGCTTCATTCATGATTGGTTCTAATTTATCGTCTTTGGGTGTCATGTCTTCGAGATGTCCTCCACCCTGGATCATGAAGCCATTTATAACTCTATGAAAAATAGTTTCATCATAAAAACCACTTTCAACGTACTGAACAAAGTTTTCAGTTGATATTGGTGCATTTTCTTGATCTAACTCAAGCATGATATCCCCGTAGGACGTAGTTAGTTTTACTTTTGGCATTGCTTCTTCCCTTATAAATGTATTAAACAAAAAATGTACGCCCATAACAAATAAGACGCCCGCTAAAACGTACTTTAAATTTTTCATGAACTTATTATATCCTAGTTATATGTATAAGATTTTTACGTACTTTCTCTTTTTCTTGAGCTTTTGGGCAATTAGTCAAAAAAATTCTGTTGAAGTTCAATACGGAGATAAAGATTTTATCTTTTTAGACACTGCCTACGTAAATTTACTGAGAGATATTCATGCAGAACTTATTATAAAGAATCAAGATTGTATCTTTTTAGAGACTTGTAAGGACACTAAGACGAAAAATTTGGGTGAAGTGCTTTTTCAAAAGAGAGCAAACCTACTATATAAAGCTACTTATAAGAAACAACCAATATATCCTCGAAAAGCACAAGAAAGAGGCGTAGAAGGCTATGTAATTCTTGCATTTGATATTGAAATAGATGGCTCTA
>CENX01071510.1_pt1 | contig 37896 bp, 46 predicted proteins | sample 361321 | NCBI WGS metagenome assembly CENX01 (sample SAMEA2619678, study PRJEB7988) | marine metagenome | isolation source: saline water (ENVO:00002010), including | reverse complement strand
CAAAAAACCAAATCACTGTTCCAACTTAATCAGTAACGGTGGAGTAAGTTTGAGAGCAGAATTAAATGAATAAAAAAGCAATATTAATAACTTTGTTAATTTTTTCACATAATGGTTGGGCTCAAGAAAAACTTGATGCTCTACTAGATGGTCTTCATCAGGATGCACATGAAGGGAATTTTCAGACTTATTTTGCTCGCTACACCTCGGATGCCATCTTTTTAGGAACAGATAAAACCGAGCGCTGGACCATAGAGGAATTTAAAACCTATGCCAAACCTGCATTTGCAGACGGGCATGGCTGGACCTATACATTAGTCGAACGCAATTGGGAGGGAGATGGCAATACGCGTTGGTTTGACGAGATCCTCTTCAATGAAAAGTTAGGGCATTGCAGAGGGACTGGTATTGTTCAGCTAATTAATGGCGAATGGAAAATAGCCCATTATGCCTTGACCATGCTTGTCCCTAATGCCATCGCTGCAGAAGTTGGCACACAGACTCAGGAAGCTGATACAAATGAAAAAAATTAATTTGAAATCAAAATTTCAAAAATTTACTGATCAATGGTCCCCAAAAGTTATCGAAGAAATGAATGACTATCAATTTAAACTGGTAAAAATTGAAAACGATTTTACTTGGCATAAACACGATGATACCGATGAAACTTTTTTGGTAATCGAAGGCAAGATGGGAATTGAGTTTGAAGACCAGAAAGTAGAATTAACTGAAGGTGAAATGATTGTTGTGCCAAAAGGGAAAAAACATAAACCTTATGCAGATAAGGAAGCTAAAATCATGATAATAGAGCCTAAAGGCGTCACTAACACTGGAGATGTAGTCAATGACCTTACAGCTAAAAATGATCAATGGCTATAAAAAGCTTTAATTGTCGAAATAGTCACAATTAAAAAGATAAGGATCATCTTCTTCTAATCTGTCCTGAAGTCTCTCTGCTAAGATTTTTAATCTTGGGGAAATCTCATCAACATTATTCAAACCTTCCTCTATATTATTTTCAAAGGTCTTGCCATCAATAACACACTCGCTGGCCAAGATAGCATTAAGGTAAATAATAGTTGCTTCTGTTGATAAGCTCACTAGATTGTCAAACTTATCAACTTGACGCAGCTGCATATCAAGTTTCTCTTCGGTTAGTGATAAGAATTTATTACCCATTAGCAGCAAAGATGTTGCAGCTATAATGCTCGATAAGCTAAGGGCAAAATAAAGTGTAGTCTGAGCAGTCTTTAGATCGAATTTCATAACTATAAATAATTATAGACTAACCCAAAAAAGATACTAGGAATTAAGGCTTAAAGGATTCTTAGAAAGCATAGATAGGGTATACTTTTAAGCTTATGAAAAACTTTTTGATTGCACTTGCCATTTTTATTCTTGCCTCATGTTCTGATCCAAGAGCAAAAGACAAAGAAATGCTATTAGCTCTTGAGCTGCAATATGGTGATATATCAAAATTTGAAGCTGAATGTTTTATTAATATCTGGAGTGATGCTATTGATGACGATGATGTTTGGGATTGGCTTGTAGCAGAATCAACTCAACCTTCCTTAGATACATCAATGAGCGCAAAGCCAACTAAATATGAAATAGAAGTTGGAATTGTAGTGGCTGCTTCGCTACCTCAGATTAGAGATGAATGTGGGTTTGATTTTGAGGAAGTATATTACTCGAGATACTAGTAATTAATTTTAAATGATGGAGGAAAATATGAAAAATTTAAAATTTTATTTAATAGCTTTAACAGCTATTTTTTTAATCGGCTGCGGAAGCGAAGATTCTAGAGCAGATGATAAAGCTATGATAGCTGAAGAAGAATTTAAACTTGGCCATATAACGAAGGAAGAAGCTGAATGCATGGCAAATTTGTACAGTGATAATTTTCCGGATGATGACAAATGGGCAACCTTAGTCTCAATGTATGATTACACAATGGAAGAGCAGTATGAGCTCGGATTAAAGGCAGGAGCCGGAGAAAACTTAACAGCAGAAGAACAAAAAATGGTTGATGTATCATTGGAAAGTGTTGCGATATTACCAAAATTTAAAACTGAATGTGACGTAGATATTTTTGAGGTTGCTGAAAAGAGGATGACGGATTTATAACGAATAAAAATCTACTATTACTCTTAATTGTTTTCTTTTTAACTAGCTGTGCTAGCACTGCTTTAGCAATAAGCGGTGGAAAAATTATAAGCCATGATTTCAAGGTATATCAATTTACCGATGAAGATTATCTAGATATTTTTAATTTAAAAAATGGGGAAACAATTACTAAGTACTGCACCAAACACCAAGAACTAGTAGATGTAAGAAAAATACGCACTTTTCATGATGGTGTAGACAGAACTATCTGGATAGTTGATGCAGCAGAATAAATGAAAAAAATTAATTTAAAATCAAAATTTCAAAAATTCACTGACCAATGAGTTTAAATAGATTGAGATGTTTGTAGAAGGAGGTTGTTTTTGTGGCTCGATTCGTTACAAACTTGAATTGAATGATTATCCATCTGCTAATTGCCATTGTTCTATATGTAGACGCACTTCAGGGGCTGCATTTGTTTCTTGGATTAGGGTTCCTAGTGACTGTTTTGAATATATTAGTGGTGAACCCAAAAAAATAGATTCTTCTTCTCATGGAGCTCGATATTTTTGTCAAGAATGTGGAACTCATGTAGCCTGTTTTCTTAAAGAAGATCCAAAAAACATTAATATTACTATTTGCAGTTTAGACAAACCCCAAGACTTTAAACCAAAAGCAGAAATATATGTTGATGATATGCTTTCTTGGACAAAAAAATGAAATATAAAATATATTTAGAATTAATATATAATCTGCTTATGTGTGATTGTTGCAAATGCTGCGAGTGCTCTTGCTGCTCAAAGTAAAAGCTTAATTTTTAATTCAAACTATATTGATGAAGGTCAATTTCTAAATTAATGAAAGTAACTCTAAGACAATTTCATAGATACATTAGCTTGGTAATTGCCATTCAATTACTTCTATGGACAATATCTGGCATCTATTTTTCGTTTAATAAGATAGAAAACATTCGTGGAGAGCAATATTTTGTAGGACAGCCAACTCAAGAACAGCCAACTCAAAAAGATATAACAAAAATAAGCTTTGAAGAGGCAAAGGTAATTGTATCTAAGATGACTACTCTTACACCTATTATCGTGGAGATTATAGATGAAGAACAAAGAGGTTCTGAGTATAGAGGACGTGAATTACCTCTTTATAAAATAGTGTCATTAAATGAAAATGAAGAAAAGATAAATGTTTATCAAAACCCATTTTCAGGCGAGATAGTCGCCATAAGATCACCTCAATGGAGAATATGGGACTTGATGTGGGGTTTTCACATAATGGACTGGGTCGAGAGAGATAATATTGACAATATTTTATTGAAAATTTTTTCTTTTATTGCATTATTTACTTCTATATCGGGTGTAATTTTATTTTTTAGAAAAAAATGAAAAATTTATTTAAATTATTAACAATCTTTTGCTTGTTTGCATTTGCTGATGAAGACTCTCAACACCATGATCATGGATCAATGGATATGAAAGAGCATATGGAGCACTCAGGAAAGCATATGTCCGCACCTATCGGAATTATGGGCAATATGCATCACAAAGGGTTCATGGTTTCAATTAGACATGGGCAGATGCAGATGAAAGGAAATATATTTGATGGAGATAATATATCTGATTCAGAGATTCTCTTAAAACCTAATGAACTTAGTAATATGCCCGCATATTTATCTGTGATACCAAAAAATATGAGTATGAGCATGACTATGATTGATGCAATGTATGCACCATCTGAAAATCTTACTTTAATGTTAATGGGTACTTACCTTTCAAAAGACATGACACTAAAAACTTATTCAGCAATGATGGGTAGAGATTTACTGGGTCAATTCAGCACATCTTCAAGTGATTTATCAGATATTACTTTCAGTGCATTATTTTTGATAGATAAGACAGACGTTTCAAAATGGCATGGAGAGATTTCTTACCTACAATCAATAGGGAATAATAATGAGATGGGGACAGTGCTAACGCCAATGAATACTCAGATGGAGATGATCTTGCCCTATGCTATGCAGTCTAGTGACAAAGCGACAAGAATTATATTAGGGCTTACCAACACGAGACAAATCAGTGAAAAAACTACTTGGGGGATCCAGGCAAAATATAAAACTGTTGCTAATGAAAAAGATTGGGCTTTTGGTGATCAAACAGAATTAAATTCATGGTTGCAATATCAGTATGACAGTTCAATTTCCTTCTCATCAAGAATTAAGTTTACTGATCAAAAACAAATATCTGGAATCAACTCAATTATTTCTGCACCAGTTCAGACAGCAAATACAGAGAATTATGGAGGTAATGAGCTTCATATAGGGCTTGGATTAAACTATACGTTAGATATTTTTTCTCAAGGCAATGAGCAAATAGGCTTAGAAGTTGTACTTCCCTTAATGCAGAACAAAAATAACTTGCAAATGAAAACTGATTATCAAGTTATAGTCGGGTATCAGCGAAGTTTTTAGGTTTATGCATGCTTATGTAATTTTATTTTTGGCAATTACATTTGAAGTTTTAGGCACAATGCTTTTACCAGCTTCACAAAACTTCACTAAAGTGCTTCCAACTTCGGTTTTACTCATCGCATATGGGGTTTCTTTCTATTTCCTCGCTCTTGTTTCCCAGAAACTGCCACTTTCAATTGTTTATGCATCCTGGGCTGGGCTTGGTGTTTTTTCTGTGGCTATTTTGAGTTATTTTTTTTATAAGCAGGCATTGAATTGGCAAACTATTTTTGGGTTGTTCCTAATCGTAGTTGGAGTTACTATCGTCAATATATACAAAACACATTCCTAAGGAGGATAAATGGAAATATACATTTTAATGGCGGCCCTACTAGCATTATTTCAGATTTGGCTAATACCTATGATTATCAACATAAAGAATTTACCATGGATGATCTCCGCTAGGGATGATGTAGTTGAAGAGTCAGTGCTACTGCAAAGAGCACACCGTGCTTCAACAAATTTGCAAGAGAGTTTGCCTGTTTTCATGGCGCTAGTGTTATTAGCTATGGCCATGAAAGATGATGTTTCGATGTATGCATGTTGGTGGTTAATACTAAGAGTAGTGCATGGCACCACCTACTTAGCTGGGATTGCTTATGTACGTACTGTTGCATTTATTGGGTCAATCTATTGCTTGATTATGATGGGAGTCTGTTTAATCTAAGGCAGCTTACATGAAAGCACTACTTTTGATAATAAGCTCACTTTTCTCATTCGTTATTCATTCGGGCGAAGTAAATTCTTGGGAATGCAATAAATTTGATGGGGCAAAAATAGTTAGCCAAGATGGAGAATATTTAGGACAGCTAGGACCAAGTTGGTATACGGACTCCATATATAACTCTAGTTCTCAGTATTCCAGCACATGGTCAAGGAATAGTATTTTTAACACTAACTCAGAATATGGAAATGCTTATTCCAGCACTTCAGCATTTAATGAATCAGCATCAGAGCCCCCACAAATTATTACAGAAGATGGTGAAGTGAAGTATTTGTCTGTAGGCCCTTCATGGGATCCTAATAGACTGAGCCCATACGACTTTAAATACACTTGCGATTGGGATTAAAATATATCAATGAAAAGAATTATTTTTATTAGTTTTCTTGGGGTCCTTGTCTCCGGATGCCAAGCTACAAATTTAGTTAACTTTAATGCATCAAAGCTGACACCTGAATATGCCTGCATTCTAAAAGAAACCTATTCTGAAAATAATGAGGAAATACCGACAGACATCGCAAAATTTTTGGCAGATAAAAGTATAGAGTGTGATGGAAGTTCTGTTAAAGCAGCAGAGGAGCCAGAGTTTGAGGTCGTAAAAATAATTAAAGCAGCAGAAAAGAAAGAAAAAGAAACAGAAAAGAAAGAAAAAGACGATGATGATTTTTTCATTGTTAAAAGACCCCGTATCAGATAGCCATGAAGATTGGCGTACCAAAAGAGATAAAGAATAATGAGAGCCGAGTTGGCTTAACTCCAGAATCAGCAGCAAAATTAATTACAGACAACAATGAGCTCTTTGTGGAGACTGGAGCAGGAGCGGGCATCGGTTTTGCCGATGAAGACTATCAATCAGTGGGCGCAATAGTTTTAGACTCTGCTAGTAAAGTCTATGCTGAATCCGAACTTATAATTAAAGTAAAAGAACCATTACCTGAAGAATTTCAATATTTAACAAACCAGCATACACTTTTTACCTACCTGCATTTAGCTGCAAATAAACAACAAGCTAGGGAGCTCGTCCAAACAGGTATTACAGGTATTGCCTATGAAACTGTAACTGCCGCGGATGGAACATTGCCTTTATTAGCACCTATGAGTGCCATAGCAGGACAAATTGGTTTTGTTGTTGGATCATATTTTTTATTAAAACCAAATAAAGGTTTAGGTGTTTTATTGGATTCTATTGGCGATATAGCTCCTAGAGTTGTAACAGTTATAGGTGCAGGAGCAGCAGGAACTGAAGCAATTAAAAAGGCTATTGCTACTGGAGCTCATGTAAAAATTATTGATTTGTCAGAAGATAAACTCGAACAATTAAAACAAAAATTTGGCGAGGATAAAGTTGAGTATATTGTTTCGACTCAAGAAGCAATTGAGGAAGCTTTGGTATCATCAGACTTGGTAATAGGCTCAGTTTATGTAATAGGAAAACAAGCCCCAAAAGTTATTACAAAGGACATGATTGGTGCAATGAAACCAGGGAGCGTAATAGTAGATATTGCGATTGATCAAGGTGGGTGTATTGAAACTAGCAGACCGACGACACATGATGATCCAGTTTTTTTGCACGATGGTGTCATTCATTACTGCGTCACTAATATGCCAGGTGCTGTGCCTCTTACAGCTACATTAGCTCTTAACAAAGCAACCATGCCTTATATTGAGGCATTAGCCAAAGAAGGAATAGCAAAAGCTTTAGAGTCTAACCAACACTTAGCAAATGGCTTAAATATGAAAAATGGTGAAATAACGCATCCAGCTATTAAAGAGGCACTAGACTCATGAGAAGTCTCGGCATTGGTTTTGCTTACCTATGTATTTACACTACACCCATTCAAGTATTCTTTTTTTGTTGGGCGCTAATCATGATCTTTCAGACTGAATATGGAGTACTCACCTTAAGCACTAAAATATTTTTAGTTGAAAAACTTGAATTTTTGCATGACTGGATCTACTCATGGTTTTGGAATGATTTCCTTGATTTTTGGTACCAATTTCCAGCTTTAATCATGGTTACACTCAAAGCAATAGTTAACACTTGGTTGGGCCTTTGGCTGCTAAAGAAACTTAAGTAAAGCCTTTTAAAAATACGCTATTTAAGTTAAGTTATTTATATATTCCAAGGGGGGAAAATGGATTTTTATAGAAGCTTAATTTTAATCATTCTCGCGTTAATGATCTCTACTGATATGACTGCGCAGGAAGAAGACTCAAATGAGTACATTGAAGAAGTTGTAACTGCAACGGCCAGAGAGACAACAGTTCTTGATGTTCCTTATAACATATCGACACTTTCAGGCGATGAAATAACTAATCGAGCTATTCTAGATAATGGTGAATTGCTGCGTAATTTTGTTGGGATTTCAACAATAGATAGAGGGTATAGAAATGCTGGAACAACAAACAATATTAGAATTAGAGGATTGAATGTAGATTCTTCAGCCTTACAAGACTATCCAGTAAGTGCAGTAGCTTCAGTTTCAACTTATGTCGACAAAACTCCAATTTTTGCCAACTTTCTTTTACGAGATCTAAAAAGAGTTGAAGTCTTAAGAGGCCCTCAAGGAACTTTATATGGTTCAGGTGCATTAGGAGGAACAATCAGATATATAACTAATGATCCAATGCTTGGAATATCTGAAGGCTCAGTGCTTTATACAACAACTGCAGCAAATGGTTCAGAATCTATTGGAAATGCCATAGATGTTGTTTACAACATGCCTCTTGGAGATAAAGTAGCTTACAGGCTGGTTGCCTCATATTTAGATTATCCAGGCGTGACAGATTATGTAAATGTATTTAGAACAGGAAATCTTCCTGATGTTGGTGCAGGCCCATCATATGGTGTACCAGGCCCATCTAATGGAGCGGGCTTTCCAGATTTTTATACATCTCCTCCTGCGATTTATACAGCTGAAGATGCGGATACAGTTGAGATTGCTTTTATGAGACATAAGTTTCTTTTTGATATAACAAACAACTTAGATCTTGTATTCAGTGCTGCAAGTCAAGACGATGATGTCGGCGGAAGAAGACAAGCATCAACAGGAACAAGGTATGTTTTAAATGATGATTGTGTATCTCTTTTTGCGGCAGGTTGTTATTCAGAATCGACTTATGGAGAATATGAGAATGGCGCTCTAATGCTTGAACCATCCAGTAGAGATGTAAGTATGTATTCTTTAGAACTAACTTACGAAGGTGATGGATACACAGCCATTTTATCTCAGTCTTCTCATGAAAAAACGGGCAATAATACTACAGATAATACAGGTTATTTTGCTGGCTTAGGAACATTTACTTCCCCAATTGCAGGCTATTTTAACGACTTCTATGGGGTGGGAGGTATTTTCGGCACTCCAGCAAGACCATATGCAGTAGCAGAAAGACAATATACTAATGAAGCAGATACAACAGAGTTTAAGATTGTCTCTGATATAGGCGAAAAGTTTGATTTTGTTGTTGGAACCTTTATGCAAGAAGAAGATCAGCATAGAGCACAACAAACATATATTAAGGGCTCAAACATGTGGAATTACTATTATTGGGGAGTTGATTATGTTGTTGATGCAAATGAACAAGATTTTGATTACATGGTTTCAGAAGCAATCACTAATAGTGCAACTTATGGGGAGCTAACTTATCATTCTTCAGAAAATTTTGATATCACTTTAGGCTGGAGAAGATTTTCAGTTGAAGCAGATGCAAATATGAATATGTCTTTTAAGCTCTATGGTAGTGGCACTGCTACTGATGAATCCTCCAACAAAGATAGTGGGACCTTAAAGAAGGTTAACTTTTCTTATAAGATGGGCGACTCCCAAAGCTACTTCTTCACTATATCTGAAGGGTTTAGAAGAGGCGGAGTAAATGCAGTAGCCACTGCAGGAACTTTTATAGAAGAAGAGTCATGGGTGCCATTTAAATCAGACACTGTGAGAAATGTTGAGCTAGGTGTTAAAGGCGTACTAGATGATGGGACTTTTTATAACGTTAGTTACTATTCAGTTGATTGGACAGATCCACAGTTAAATACCGCAACACCAACATATGGTTACTATGCTGTTATTAATGGAGAATCTGCACAAACTGATGGTTTTGATGTTGAAGTGTCCGGTTCTAAGGGAGCACTTGACTGGGATCTTGGGTATGCTTATAACAACAGCAGACTAACAGCAGATTTATATACACCTGCTAGTACTCCAACATTATATGCATCTTCAGGAGCCACACTTCCTGGCAGTCCAGAACATACATTTAACTTAAATCTTGCACATACTAGCTACCCAGAAATAATTCCAGGCGTAGGTTTAGTGAGCAGGCTAGACTATTATGCTCAGTCGTCAACGCGAAACTACATTGGAGAAAACTCTCTATATGACGCGACATTTGATGGTTTTGATATTGTTAATTTATCCGCAACTGCTTTTAAGGATGACTTTTATGTTTCTCTATTTGTTAAAAATGTTAAGAATGAAAGAGGAGTTACAGGAGCTTTCTTAAATCCAGCGTTTGGCCCACAGCCAAGCCAAGGTTTCTACGGAAGCAACGCCAGAGAATTTTTTGCTTTACCTAGAACCATAGGAGTGGCGATAAGCAAAAGTTTCTAATAATTGATTAGATTAATTTTTATTCTGTGCGCCTGCATATCAATGCATGCGCATGCACAAAATTTGCTTGATGTTTTATGGGGCAAGCAAAAATTAGACACAAGCATAGATTTTAATTCAATTAATTCATACCTGGATGAAGATCCTGGCCAAGATTTTGAAGGCTTCTTAAATATAACAACTTCTCCCAAAGGGCTTGGAGTAACTATGCTTTTTGATGAAAGCAAAATTCATAGTGCAGATTATTTTTCGGAATTACCTATTGATCGGCTGGAATTAGTCTCTAGATCTGGCGTTGTCATACCTACAAAAAAATTCTTTTTAAATACAGGACACATTTTTTTTAATATTCAATTTGGTGTTGGTTTTTCAAAACGAATTAAAAACGAAGAATCTTCTTTAGTAGTTCTACCATTCTCCCTAATACAGAGAAATGCAAATTGTGTGCATAATGGCATTGTTCTTTTTGCCTACAAAGATGGAAGAGTATCAGATTCAGTATTTCAGATATCAAGCGAAACTTGTGCTTACTACAAATTTGACTACATCTCAGTTTTTCAGACCACTTTTAAAGAGCAGATGTTAGATAATGCAAATCTTATAGTAGAAACTGAAAAAAACTGGATAGAAGCTGAAGCTAGTCCACAGCCAATTGCAGAAATTTATAAAAAGTACGACATATCTAACCCATCTTTTGCAGATAGCCCACAGTTTAAAGAAGAGAATGTAACTTTATATGGTCTTATAGATGGAGATAAACATTATTCAAGTGAGTGCACAACAAGAAAAGGAATATATCCTATATGTGAACAATTATTGTTGCCTAGTTATTCATTAGCTAAATCAATTGCCGGAACTCTTTCTTTGTCTTTGATAGAAAATACTTTTGAGCCTATTAGAAGCCTGACGGTTGCAGAGTTGCTTACTGAATGTAGTAGCAATAAATGGAAAAATGTAACGCTTGAAGATCTATCTGATATGTCGACGGGAAATTACTTCAAGACTGAATACCCGTTTGATGAGCGAAGCCCAGAACATTTGAGATTTATTTATGATTCACCAACAGGCAAAGAAAAATTATCCATTGCTTGCAGGTCATTCCCTAAAAAAACAAAACCAGGAAGTAAATTTATTTATCACACATCAGATACCTATATATTAGGTGAAGCCATGAACAAGTATTTGCAAACAAATACAGAAAATAACGATTACTTTAGTGAGTTATTAGCTCCATTTCTGAGAAAGCTAGGGCTAAGCTATGCATCTGAAAATACCTTAAGAACAGAAGATAAAAAACAACAAGCTTATACAGGTTGGGGTATGTTTTTGCTAAGGGATGATATTTCAAAACTTTCAACCTTTCTTCATAAGATTAAGAAGGAAGAAACGGACTCATATAGTTTTATTAAAGAAGCGATGAGGCCTAATAAAGAAAACTCTTTATCTGCAATTTCAGGGTTTAGTATTTTTTATAACAATGGTTTCTGGTCAAGAAGATATAAAAAAGGTACCTTTGGGTGCAAAAATGAAACTTGGATTCCATTTATGTCTGGATTTGGAGGAATAACAATAGTCTTTTTACCAAATGATATGACATATTATTATTTTAGTGATGGGTATACTTATTCATGGGACGATGCAGTTTTTGCTGCCAACAAAATTAGACCATTTTGTGAGGAATAATCTTGATAAAAGCTAATTCAATTTCACAGACAAGTTTAGTTGCAGCTTTTATGTATTCAATTCTGGCTACAGCAGGACTATTTTATGTAAACCTTGGAGGGGCGTTTTTATCTGCTTTTGTCGATGGTTTGCAAATTGGTCGAGATGAAGCTGGATTTATTGTGAGTGCAAATAAATATGGGGCTGCATTTGGAGCACTAATAGCAACATTTCTAGTTAAAAAAATTCCTTGGCGTAAAGCAGCTGCACTTCTGTTAGTTTTAATGATTCTCGTAGATATAGTTTCTTCACAAATAACAGATCCCCAGAGTTTAATTTATGTAAGATTTCTTCACGGCACTATTGGAGGCATTTCTGTTGGTATAGGTCTATCTGTAATAGCTAGAACAGTTGATCCAGATAAGATTTTTGGAATGTTATTAGCAGTCCAATATAGTTTTGGAAGCTTAGGCATATGGACTGTACCTCGTTTAGTTGATGCTTTTGGACATATGGCAGTTTTTGGCGTTTTGTCTTTATTTAGCATTATGACATTATTAATACTGCCCTTTATCCCTGATGTAAAAACTAAAAAAACTAACGGAACAGGATTCAAATTTAATATTAGTTATTTATTAGTTTTCGCTTTGCTCGCTCTATTTTTATTTCAAGCTTCAAACATGGGAGTGGCTGATTATGCTTTTGAGCTAGGCAAAGATATTGGTCTTGTAAACAATGAAGTTAGCAACATGCTTACTATCGCTAACATAATATCAATATCAGGCGGAATATTGGTCTATATCATTGGAACAAAATATGGTCGTACAGCACCCTTAGTGCTGGGTATAAGTATTTCAGCCATATTTACATTCTTGCTCCATTACTCTAGCAATACTTCAATTTACTTCTTGGCAAATACAGTGACAGGTATAGCTTGGGCATTTGTTATTCCATATATATTAGGGTTATGTGCTTCATTTGATTCACATGGACAGATGGCGGCACTTGCAGGCTTTATCTCTAAAGTTGGCCTTGCTACTGGGCCGCTAGTTGGCGCATTACTAATAATTGAATATGGTTTTGGGTTAATTATTAATATTGCCTCTATTGCATTAGTCCTAGCAGTTGTATTTATATATATCTCAAGCATAAAACAGAGAGAATCAGCAGAATGAGAAATTTGAAAATAGCTTGCTTGCAGCTTGAACTAAAGAAAAGCAATAACTTTGACCTTGTTGAGTCCAAGATGTTAGACACAAGTAAAGAAAATAACGATATAGGCCTATTCGTTTTAAGTGAGCTCTGTATTGGCGGTGCAGGAGCAGAGAACAAAACATTTTACTTAGAGAATTATCTACATAAATTTAGTGCATTAGCTCGTACAGTTAATGCGTGGATAATTCCAGGAACTTTTTATGAAGAAGTAGATGGAGAAATATTTAATACTGCTCCAATCATCAACCCTTCTGGCGAATTGGTTCACAAATGTAGAAAAATGTTTCCTTGGCTGCCTTACGAAAAAAATGTTTCCTTAAGCAATGATGCATGCTTGTTTGATATACCAAATGTGGGAAAACTAGGAGTTCATATCTGTTATGATCTTTGGTTTCCTGAAACAAGCAGAATGTTGGCCTTATCTGGAGCAGAAATAATAATTAACCCAACCCTCACTCCAACCAAAGACAGAGAGATAGAAACTGTAATGGTTAGGGCGACAGCAGCGCAACAACAGCTTTTTTATGTAGATATTAATAGTTGTGGAGAACAAGGCTGCGGCCATTCGGTAGTTTGCGATCCTAACGGTGAAGTTATTCATAAGAGCACCGAATCGGAAGATGTATTTACTGTTGATTTAGACCTAGACCTTACAAAAGCAGCGAGAGAAAATGGTATATTTGGTCTTGGGCAACCAATAAAAAGTTTTAGAGATCATGAAGGCTTTAAAAATATGTATAAAGCCAAAGATGAAGATTATTTAAAATCACTTGGCTCAATGACTGAGAATCAATTAAAAGAAAAAAACGATGAGCAATAATTTAGCAACCAAAGATATAAAAAATTTATTTCATCCTGCAACCAACTTAAAAGTTCATGAACATGGGCAGCCACTTATTTTAGATCGAGGCGATGGCATTTATGTATATGACATTGAAGGCAATAAATACATAGAGGGCCTTGCTGGATTATGGTGCAATGCATTAGGTTTTGGTAATGAAGAATTAGTTGAAGCGGCAGCTAATCAGATGCAGAAGTATGGATATGGTTCTCTGTTTGCTTCTAAGAGCCATGAGCCTGCAATTATGCTATCTGAAAAGCTTATGGAAATGTCACCTTTTGATGATGGCAAGGTATTTTTTGGAAGCTCAGGTGGAGATGCAAATGATACGCAGTATAAGCTTTTTACTTATTTAAATAATGCTCTAGGTAAGCCACATAAGAAGAAATTTCTTGGCAGGAAAAAGGGTTACCATGGCATTACTGTTGCTAGTGGCAGTATGACAGGAATTCCTGCCAATCATAAGCTGTTTGACTTACCAATTTCAGGCTTCTTTCATACAGATACACCACATTATTATCGTGAAGGAATTGACAATGAAACTGAGACAGAATTTCTAGATCGAATCGCTAAAAATTTAGAAGACTTAATCATTAGAGAAGGTTCTGATAGTTTTTCTGCCATGATTGCTGAGCCATTAATAGGAGCTGGAGGAGTTCTTATACCTCCTGAAGGATATTTTCCTAAAATTCAAAGCATTTTAGAAAAATATGATATTCATTTAATAGATGACGAAGTGGTTTGTGGTTTTGGCAGAACAGGCAATTGTTGGGGATATGAAACTTTCTCAATAAAACCATCTTCAATGACAATTGCTAAAGCTCTTTCATCTGGATACATGCCTATAAGTGCTGTTATTGTCTCAGAGGAAATTTTTGAACCAATAAAGCATGCAAGTGATGATGTAGGTGTTTTTGCCCATGGGTATACCTATTCTGGCCATCCAGTTTCATGTGCTGTAGCACTAAAAACATTGGAAATTTATGAAAGAACTAAGCTTTTCTCACATGTAAGTGATGTATCTGGATGTTTTCAAGATAGAGTCGCTAAGCTTTCATCTTATGACCATGTTGGCGAAGCTAGAGGCATAGGTTTAATTGCTGGCATTGAGCTTGTTAAAGACAAAGAAACAAAAGAAAACTTCGAGCCATATGGAAAAACAGGAATGCTTTTAGCAGACGCCTGCCAGAAAAATGGGTTAATTGTTCGAGCAATTGGAGATGTTATTGCTATTTGCCCTCCTCTTATCATTACAGAATCACAAATTGATGAATTATTTGATATTCTTGAAGCTTCTATAGAAGAAGTTTTTAAAAAAAATTAAAGATAAGACAGAATGTTGCCAGACATATTAAAAAATAATCTATCGGTGCCTGTAGTTGGCGCACCTCTTTTCATCATTTCAAGACCAGAACTAGTAATTGCTCAATGTAAGGCTGGTGTTGTCGGCTCATTTCCAGCTTTGAACGCAAGACCACAAGAAATGCTGTCAGACTGGATAAAAGAAATTAAAGATGAGCTAGGCCAATACAAGGAAGATAATCCTGAAGCAAAGGTTGCTCCATATGCAGTTAATCAAATTTGTCATTTATCAAATGACAGGCTTTTCAAAGATGTTGAGACCTGTGTTAAACATGAAGCTCCAATTATTATTACTTCACTCAGACCGCCGGAAGATTTAGTGAAAGCAATTCATTCATATGGAGGCCTCGTTTTTCATGATGTTATAAGCTCAAGACATGCTCAAAAAGCAGTTGAACAAGGTGTAGATGGTTTAATTCTGGTTTGTGCTGGTGCTGGTGGACATGCTGGAGCTTTATCACCCTTTGCTTTACTAAGAGAAACAAGAGAATGGTATGACGGAACTATACTTTTATCTGGATCAATATCTGATGGTTATTCAGTAGCGAGCGCATTAGCAATGGGAGCTGATCTTGCCTATATAGGAACAAGTTTTATCGCCACAAAAGAATCCGATGCAGACGATAATTATAAAAAGATGCTAGTAGAGTCTGCAGCAAAGGATATTGTTTATACAAACTATTTTAGTGGAGTGCATGGTAACTATTTAAGCCCCTCAGTTGAGAAAGCTGGAATGGATCCAGCTAATCTACCCGAAGCTGATAAAACAAAAATGAATTTTAATTCGGGGGGCAATGCTTCCGCGAAAGTATGGAAAGACATTTATGGATCTGGTCAAGGGATAAATGCCATCAAAGAAACAGTAAGTGTCAGCACTTTAGTCGACCAACTCTCAAAAGAATTTAAACAAGCACAAGAAGAATTCGCCAACAAATCAGAAAGCTACTAAAGATTTTGTGAATCTATAAAGTATAATGATTCTGTGGAAGTAGCAGCATTTATATTATCGATTTTTGCACTAATCTTTGCTTTGATTGGTGTGGGTTTATCTATGCGAGCGCTATATATAATAGGTGTAAACGCAGGGCTTGATAAAAAATTTGATGCTAACTCAGTAACTAGAAAAGCAGAAGTTAGCCAAGCATTCAAAAAACCAATTAGAACAGAAGGAAATAAAATTATTTATAACGAAGACCCGTTAGTTTATGTGATTGAAGATTTTATTTCAGATGAGGAGTGCGCACATTTTGTGAATGCCTCAGACACAAAATTACAAAGAGCAAAAACAATTGGAGGCAAGGATGGCATCTATCATGAAAACAGGACAGGAAGTAATTGCTGGATTGATCATAAGCATTCAAATACTACAACAGGTCTTGGGCAAAGAATTGCTGACCTTATTGGATTTCCGCTCAAAAATGCAGAGTCATATCAGGTAGTTTATTACACTGGAGGCACACAATATAATGATCATCATGATGCCTTTGATAATGAAACAGAAGAAGGCAAAAAGCATCTTCAAAGAGGTGGTCAAAGAATTTATACAGCATTAGGTTATCTGAATAATGTAGAAGAAGGCGGTGCCACCGAGTTTAAAGACTTGAATATTTCGATTGCACCAAAAAAAGGGTCTTTATTGGTTTGGAAGAATGTGCTTTCTGGCACAACGAAAATTCATCCAGAATCATTACATGCTGGCAGGCCAGTTACTAAAGGCGAAAAGTACGCTTTTAATCTTTGGTTCAGGGAAAATAAGTTTGTCTAATAGATGGACGTTTCTTATATTCTTGAAGATTTAAATGAGGCTCAGCGAGAAGCTGTAACTTCTGAATCTAGAAAACTTTTAGTTCTTGCTGGTGCAGGGTCAGGCAAAACTAAAGTCTTAGTACACCGGATTGCTTGGCTTATAAAGGCAGGTACCAGCTCCACACATAGTATTTTAGCCGTCACATTTACCAATAAAGCAGCTAATGAGATGACAGGCAGAATTGAGCATATTCTCGATCAACCAATTCCTGAAATGTGGTGTGGAACCTTTCATTCCATATCAAATAGAATTCTAAGACGTCATTGCAAAGAAGCTGGACTGGAAAAGGAATTTGCCATATTGGACAGTGATGATCAATTGAGAATAATCAAACGAATTATAAAACAACTGGATATTGATGAAGAACAATGGCCTTCTGAAAAAGTTAGATGGCAGATTAACACATGGAAAGACGAAGCTTTAAGGTCAAAGGATGTAGATGATCAGGGCGATTTTAATATTGAGATGTTAAAACGCATATATACGCATTATGAAAACTATATGGCAAAAGAGAACTTATTAGATTTTGCAGAGTTGATTTTAAAATCCTACGAACTGATCAAAACAAATACAACAATTAAAGATTTATACAGGAAAAAGTTTAAACATATATTGATTGATGAGTTTCAAGACACTAATTCGCTACAATTTAAATGGATTAAAAACTTAATTAATTCTGATACCACTATTTCAGCTGTTGGCGATGATGATCAATCAATATATGGATGGCGAGGAGCAAAAATTGAGAATATTAATAAGTTTGCTAAAGATAAAGATACTCAGATCGTTAGACTAGAACAGAATTATAGATCGACGGCAAATATACTAAATGCAGCTAATGCTGTAATAGGCCAAAATTCAAACAGGCTAGGCAAAAAGCTTTGGACCAAGGGTAATAATGGAGACAAAATAGAAGTCTTCGAAGCATACAACGAACAGGAAGAGGCAAATTATATTTCTGAAAATGCGCACAGCATTTTTGATGCAGGCGATCATTATAAAGATATGGCGGTTTTATATAGATCAAATGCTCAATCTAGAACAATTGAGGAGGCATTACTAAGGCAAAACATACCTTATGTGATATATGGAGGTGTTAGATTCTATGAAAGATTAGAAATTAAAAATGTTTTGAGCTATTTAAGATTAATTATTAACTTAAATGACAATAATGCTTTTGAAAGATCTATAGGAGTTCCAACTAGAGGGGTAGGAGAAAAGACTTTAGCGAATATAAGAAGCTTTGGAGAAGAGAAGGATATCTCTTTATTTCAAGCTGCCAAACAAATGATTACAACTGAAATTATTAAGGGCAAAGCAGGTGCTTCTATATCTTCATTTATTAATCTTATTGAAAACTCATCAGAGAAAATAAATGAAACCCCTTCTGATGAATTTGTAGAAATGATAATTAATCAAAGTGGTTTAATTGATCATCATATGAAAGAACCAGGAGAAAAAGGACGCATTAGAGTTGAAAATATAAATGAGCTTATATCTGCAGTTAAAACTTTTGAAACGATAAACAGGCATGAAGATATGTCAGAGTATGGTTCTTTTATCTCTGCTTTTTTAAGTTCCGTTTCCTTAGATATGGGCGAGACACAAGCAGCTAAATCAGATGATGCTGTTCAGTTAATGACCATACACTCAGCAAAAGGACTAGAATTTAAATATGTTTTCATGGTTGGCATGGAAGAGTCATTATTCCCACACTCTCGTTCGACAGAAAATATTAATGAATTAGAAGAAGAAAGGAGGCTCTGTTATGTGGGAATTACCAGAGCAAGACATAAACTCTATCTTACATATACAGAGTTTAGGAGACTATATGGGCAAGACTCTTATAACCCTCCTTCTAGATTTATTAATGAAATTCCAAATGAGCACCTTGAATTTGTTCGACCAAAACAATCCTATAAATCAGCTTTTTTTGGAACATCATCATTAGATAATACAGATACTGGAACACCCTTTAACCTTGGTGAGATTGTCAGACATAAAGTTTTTGGAGAGGGAGTTGTGTTAAGTATAGAAGGCCAAGGTGATGCCTCAAGAATTCAAATTAACTTTAATACAGCAGGCACCAAATGGTTAGTTACAGCTTATGCAGATCTAGAAAAAATATAATGAAGTTAAAGATAGAACATAAGGGACTAATTGATTATGAATCTTGTACTACAGATATGAAACAATTAGTAGAATCCCAACCTAATTATCACTCAATATGGGTTCTAGAACATAATCCAGTATTTACCATCGGCATAAGTGAGAAAGGTATTAAAGAAGACAAAAAAAAGGACCCTCCATTTATTAAGACAGATAGAGGAGGAAAGATCACTTATCATGGTCCTGGGCAGAAGATTTTTTACTTCATACTAAATTTAAAAGATATTCCATTCCGACCAACAGATTTAACCAAAAATATATTACAAAAAACTTCCGACACTTTGGATGGATATGGTCTAGATAACAAAATTAACCTAGAAGATCCCGGAATATATTTAGAAAACAAAAAACTAGCCTCAGTTGGCATGAGAATCAGAAGAAATTACTCTTATCATGGACTTAGCATTAACTTTGATACTAATTTATCAACATTTAATATGATTAAACCTTGCGGATTGGATGTTCAAGCTTGTAATCTAAACCAATACATAGATATTGGTATTGATGAACTTACATCTGACCTCATAGATGCGTATAAAGAATTAATAAAAGTAAAATGATAGATATTATTCCAACAGTTAAGATTACCAATCATGCAGGTATTAAATCTATTAAAGATGGCATGAAAGGAAATTCATATTCACTTGTTGAAAGAGAAAAAAAACCTAGTTGGATCAGAATGACAGCTAATCAGGTAAATAAAAATTACACTCTCATTAAAGATAAAGTAAAAGACTTACATCTAAGCACGGTATGCGAAGAAGCAAAATGTCCTAACCTTTCAGAATGCTGGTCTAGAGGCACAGCTACATTCATGCTGATGGGCGATACTTGTACAAGAGCATGTCAGTTTTGTTCAGTAAATACCGGAAATCCAAATGGTTGGCTTGATAGGGAAGAGCCAGAGAAGATAGCAAATACTATTTCTGTTATGCAACTTAAATACATTGTTTTAACTTGTGTTAATAGAGATGACATTGCAGATGGAGGTGCTGAACACTTCGCTAACACAGTAAATGCTATTAAGGATAAGAATAGGAATATTGAGGTTGAGGTATTAACATCAGACTTCAATGGCTCTAGAGATGCTATCCAAAAAGTAGTCCAATCTCCAATCAAAGTATTTGCTCAAAATATTGAAACAGTTGAGAGACTTACACACCCTATTAGAGATGCAAGAGCAGGATATACTAAAACACTTAAAGTCTTACAAGCCGCCAAAGAAATTAACCCAAACATAATTACTAAAACCAGCATCATCCTAGGTTTAGGAGAGACCGATACTGAGATTTTTCAGACTTTTAAAGATCTAAGAAATCATAATGTAGATATTGTTACTTTAGGACAGTATCTAAGACCAACACTAAATCATCATCCCGTAGACAGGTGGGTAACACCAAAACAATTTGATCAATACAGAGAAAAAGGCCTAAAATATGGTTTTCTTGAAGTGATCTCTGGCCCTATGGTTAGGTCTAGTTACAGAGCTGAAAGAGCATTAGATTTTAATAACGCAGGATTATAAAAATGATAGTAATTTCACCAGCAAAACGTTTAAGTGACAAGGCTTGCGATATCATTTTGAATGCAACTACTCCTGCTTTCGATAAGGAAGCCAACCTTCTGGCTAAACAACTAGCAGAACTAAATGCATCAGATCTAACAAGACTAATGGGGGTAAGCGATAGCATAGCAAAACTAAATGTGGAAAGATTTAAGAGTTGGGGTAATTCAAAAAAAGAAGAGAGAAGAGCTATCTTCCAATTTGAAGGAGATGTATTTAAGCATCTTGACGCTAAGAACTTAGATAATGATGATATCGCGTATATGAATCAAAGACTAAGAATACTTTCGGGGATATATGGTCTTCTTAGACCTTCAGATGAGATGAATCCATATAGATTAGAGATGGGGACCAAACATAACTTTGGAGATTCCAAAAATTTATATGACTTTTGGGGAGATAAGATCGCAAAGCAAATTAAAATTGAGACAAAAGGCAGCATACTTTTTAATTTAGCTTCAGAAGAATACTTTTCATCAATAAAAAAATACACAGGACCATTGAAAGTGATTGATTTTAAGTTCCTATCAGTCTCAAGTGGCAAAGAAAGAGTAATTGGAGTCATAGCAAAAAGAGCAAGAGGTGAGATGGCAAGATTTTTAATTGAAAACAGAATAGAAGATACTAAAGGAATAGAGAATTTCTCTTCAATGGGATTCAAATTTAAAGAATTCGAGAATAATACTTTTATTTTTGTTACTTCGTAGATTCTTTAGCTAACAAATCATCAACTATTTCTAAAAGCTCATCTACGTGTTTAAAGGTTTCATGGAAAGAAAAAACTACTTCACGATCACGACTTAAAAGCAGCAAGCCTTCTTTAAGTTTTTTCAATTGGTCTATATTGCTCATACTATGCTGTTATTCTAATGAACTTTTAGATTAATGTAACGTCAAAATATCTTGAAAAAATGAGAAAAATAGTGGTAATATACTCTCCCATTCGTTTTACAATAAGCAATGGTTATATTATAGTATAAATATGAGTTATGCATTAGCATTAGCAAATCCAGGTTCAGACCTTGATAGGTACTTAGCCCAGGTTTATAAAACCCAAATACTCTCGCGTGAAGAGGAGCTCGTGCTTACGCAAGAACTCTATGCAACAGAGGATGTAGAGGTAGCGCATCAGCTCGTAATTGCTCACTTAAGATTTGTTATACACATTGCTAAATCCTATGCAGGTTATGGTCTGCCACTTGCAGACATCATCCAAGAAGGAAATCTTGGTCTAATAAAGGCCGTAAAGAGATTTGATCCTAATAAAGGAGTAAGACTAGTTTCCTTTGCTGTACATTGGATAAAAGCTGAGATACATGAATTTATTCTTAAAAACTGGAGAATAGTAAAAATTGCGACCACAAAAGCGCAGAGAAAATTATTCTTTAATCTCAGAAGCAAAAAGAAAGGCACAGGATGGTTAACTGATAAAGAAGCAAAAAAAATAGCAACTGATTTAGATGTCTCCTATAAAGAAGTTATGCATATGGAGAATAGATTAAATTCAACAGACACACCCTTTGATTTGCCAACAGATGAAGAAGATGATGAAAGGGCTTTTTCACCAAACCAATATTTACAAGACAACTCTTTTAACCCTGAGTTAACTGCTGAGCAAGACAACTGGGAAAAAGTTAATCATACAGCTCTTCTAGAAAACATATCTAGCTTAGATAGAAGATCACAAGACATAATTCGTACTAGGTGGTTAGAGGACAATAAATTGACCTTGAATGAGCTGGCTGATAGATACTCAGTGTCTGCAGAAAGAATAAGGCAAATAGAAGCAAAAGCTTTTAAAAAACTTCAAACAGCTTTAGTTAATGTCTAAACTTCAAATCAACCTTAATGGAGAGGTTGTAGAATTAAATTCTAATAATCTTTCAGATCTTGTAGTTCATAAAGCACCCAAAGATAGACCATTTGCAATTGAGATTAATGGCATAATAGTTCCTAGTTCAGATTTTGATAACTTTAAACTAACAAATAATGACAGAATCGAAATTATCACAGCAGTTGGCGGCGGATAGCCTAGAGATAGGCACACAAGTTTATTCCTCAAGACTTATTGTTGGCACTGGCAAATACCCCTCTGAAGATATAGCAGAAAAAGCTATAAACTTTTCAGGTGCTGAGCTTGTCACTCTGGCGCTCAAAAGATTTGATAAGGGAGAAAGTTCAGAAAATATTCTAAGACCTATTGGTAATAAAAATTTATTGCCAAATACTGCAGGCGTCTTAACTGCAGATGAAGCAATCAGATCTGCACACATTTCAAAAGAGCTCTTTAAAACGAATTTACTTAAGCTTGAAATTATAAGTTCAGCTGCAAACCTTGATCCAAATATGGAAGAAACACTTAAGGCTGCAAGATCTTTAAGCAAAGAAGATTTTGAGATTTATGTTTATTGCGATAGAGATATAGACAATTGCAAAAAACTGGAAGATATGGGCTGTGTAGCAATAATGCCTTTAGGCTCATCAATTGGATCTGGGAGAGGCTTCGATAATCTTATAGATTTAGAGAAATTACGTTCTCAAATATCACAAGTTTTGATAGTTGATGCGGGTTTAGGCGTGCCTTCTGAAGCATCAACAGTTATGGAAATGGGTTATGATGCAGTTCTAGTCAACAGCGCTATAGCTCAAGCTAAAGATCCAACAAGAATGGCAGAATCTTTTAAAAAAGGAGTTGAAGCTGGAAGATTAGCATATCTTGCTGGCCGAATACCTGTATCAGATAAAGCAAAAGCAAGTTCTCCTACATCATTTTTAAAATGATCAAAACCTTTAGCTCAAGAGCTGGAAGATTATCGGCAACTAATAAGAAGTTTTTACAATCAAAGTCTAAGTCAATATTAAAGATTGGAGAAAAGCCAAGCACCACAAAACCACTTATTGTTGATATTGGTTTTGGAGATGCACAATCTTTTGTCTGTGATGTAGTTGAGAATAAGGATTATGTTTTTATTGGAATTGAGCCATATAAAAAGGGTTTTGCTAGAGCCGTGCAGTTTTATGAAGAGAATATGCCTAAAAATATGTTTTTATTTAATGGAGATGCAAGAGAATTTCTCGCAGAAATAAAATATAAAATTGATTTTATTAGAATTCATTTTCCTGACCCTTGGCCAAAGAAAAAACATGCCAAAAGAAGATTAGTAACAAAAGATTTCTTGTTGACTTCACACAGCATTTTGAAAAAAGGTGGAAGCATTGAGATAATCACGGATTCTTCAATATATCAGCAGCATTTAGAAGAACTTATTAGCCACCAAAATTATTTCAAACAAATCAAAAAATTTCCTTTTACATATCAGATCTCTACCTTTCATAAAAAAGCACTAGATAAAGGTCACACAATAAAAGAATATGTCCTAGAAAGAACTAACTGAAGTATTGCCCCATAAAGACATACAACATTCTCTCTGCAAATTGAAAAACAAAAAAAGCAATAAGTGGGCTTAAATCAAACCCACCTGCTGGCGGAATAACATTCCTAAAAATTGAGACAGTATTTTCATATAGCTCTTGGATTAAGGATGTTAACGAGTTAAAGAAATTAACTCCAAAAGCATAAATCCAACTTAGCACCACACCAGCAATGACTATGAACTTTAATATCCCTATAAGAATCATAGCTGTTTCAAAAACAGCTAAATTTACGATTGTTGCTATATCAAATGGCGTAGCTAGATAGAAAGTTATTCCATTAATTAAAAGTGCAGCAAAAAGAAGACCTATATTTATTTTTTTGTAATGAATGTTAAAAATAATCAGCAAAGGAAACAGCAGTATCTTTATTATTCGTGCAATCTTGTTATAACTATCAGCCTTTGCCAAATCAATTAGAAATAAGATCAAAATTAGATAGATCAGAATCGTCTTTAAGTTCAACAACAAGCCAAGAATAATTTCGTTTTCCATTTTTTATGCTCGTTTCCCAAATATGACAGTACCTAATCTCACCATATTTGAATTACAAGATATGGCCTCATGATAATCACTAGACATACCCATTGAAAGAATATCAATTTCATTATTTATTTTTTTTATCTTCTCAAATAATCCACGTGCTTGCTGAAACTGTAGCTTTATTGTTGAGGCATCAATCCTGTTTTCTGATATAACCATCATGCCTTTAATTTTTATTTTTGATTGTTTGTCATGTTTCTCGATTATGTCTAATATCTCATTCTCTGAAAATCCACTTTTCGTTTCTTCTGACCCTAGTTTAAGTTGTAAAAGTATATTGGCTGCTACTTCTGACAGATCATTTACCAAAAGCTTATATATTTTATAGCGAGATACTGAATGAATCATATGTGATGATTCAACAATTTTAGACACTTTATTTGATTGTATATTTCCAAGAAAGTGCCATCTAATATCAGCAGGAAGTTGGGCTTTTTTCTCTGATAGCTCTTGCAAAAAGTTTTCACCAAAGTCTCTATGACCTTCATTATAAAGTTTAAGAATCTTTTTTATCGGCTGTCCTTTTGAAACAGCTATAAGAGTGGCTTTAGAGCCAATTTCTTTTTTTATCTTAAGGTATGTTTCTAAGCTCATCTTTAATTTCTCTACATTTAGGCGGCAGCGAATCCATATTTAATCTTCTAAAATCTTCTCTAGCATTATTTGTTTGTGATCTATTTTGAAAAGGCCCAACAACAACTATGTAATTAAAATCATTTACACTCTTAACATTCTCAACATTAGCTATATAGTTTATTCTTTCTAGTTGCTTTACTTGGCTTTCTGCTGCTTGACGAGACTTAAAACTTCCAGACTGAACAAAATATTCACAATCTCCAATTGATTTGTCTTCTAAGTAATCAATTGTTTGAAAAACATCTTCTTCTAGAATGGTTTGGAATTCTAATTCTATGTCTGGAGAATTAAATTTTTCTAAATCATAGAATTCTTTTTCATCTTTAAGAAAAAAGATAGCCATTATTTGAATAATAAAAACTATCACTGTCACTATAATTAATGTTGTTTTTATTCTTAAAGGGAATTTTTTATTCTGATAAGAGATGTTAGCCATCTTACATCTTCTCTAGCGGCTGAACATTTAGGATCCTAAAACTATTTGCAAGTACAATTTTTGTTGCCATTGTCAGCATAAGTCTCGCATTTTCTATTTTCTTATCTTCATTTATAACAGGACTTTGCTCATAAAAGGCATGAAAAGCAGCTGACAAGTCCTTTACATAGTGGACTAGAGAATGAGGAGACCTCTCCTCTGCATAACTTTCTACTAAGTGCGGAAAGGTTAATAACCTATTTACGATATCAAAATTCTTCATTATCTCTTTCTCCTCAACCGCTTCACTAGGATCAAAACTCTTTTTAGTTAATATCGAGCAGCACCTAACATGAGCATATTGAGAATAGAAGTAAGGATTATTTTTGCTTTCATCTTTAGCAAGATTAATATCGAAATCCATTGTATGATCTGATTTTTTTTCAAGAAAGAAGAATTTAATTACATCTGGACCAAGCTCATTTCTTAATTCTTTTAATGAATAGAACTCCCCCTTTCTTGTAGACATTATTCTTTTACTGCCATCTTCATGTAGATTAACCAGTTGATAGAGCATAAATTCTATTGCTTGCTTCTTGTTCTTCATTACATCAAATGCAGCGGTTAATCTCGGAATATATCCATGATGATCAGCCCCAAAAACATTTATGCATAAGTCATACTCTCTATCTATTTTATTTTTATGATACCCAACATCAGTCAAGTAATATGTTGGCGCACCATTTTCTCTTAATAAGACCCTATCCTTATCATCTTTAAAATCTGTGGTCCTAAACCAAATAGCGCCCCCTTCAGAAAATGTATGGCCAGCTTTTTCAATAATAGATAATGATTTTGATAAATCAGAACTTGGGTCTTGAACAAATCCAAGAGAGCTCTCATGGAACCAATTATCGTGAATAATATTGAAACTATGCAGCTCTTCTTTTATTACATTAAGAATTCTCATGATAGAAAAACTATTTGCTGCTTCCCAAGCTTCTTTATGATTTATTTGAAAGTATTCAGAGATTTGATCCAATTTTTTTTCTTTATCATCAGAAAGCCCCTCTAAACTCAGACTAACATTAATCTTTTCATGATCTTTTAGAAATTCTTGTGCGATTTCATGTATGTAGGCACCTTCATACATACCTTCAACATTAAAGTTTGTTGCATAAGCTTTCAAAAGTATGCTGCTTGTGAGTATGGATATCTGTCTTCCAGCATCATTGACATAATATTCCTTCGTAACCTCGCAACCTGAATTTTCTAGCAAATTAGATAATGCCATTCCAAGAACAGCTCCCCTTCCATGCCCTACATGGAGCGGGCCAGTAGGATTAGATGAGACAAATTCTAATAATATTTTTTTATTATTCTTTTTGTTCTTTCCATAATTTGGACCTCTTTCTATAAGCTCTTTTAATTTGTTTGCTTTTGTTTCTATATCAAGATAAACGTTAAGAAACCCAGGGCCAAGAATTTCAGATTTCTCAATCCATGGCACAGATAATTTGGCACTTATAAGCTCTGCGATTTCGGCTGGCTTTTTATTCAGTTTTTTAGAAAGTTTAAGTGCACAGCTAGTTGAAAAATCACCATGCTCATGTGTGTCACTAATCTCAAAACAAACCAGCGTATTATGCTGATCTGAAAATTCTGCACCTAAATCTTTAAAAACTGATTTAACAACCTTTAGAAGCTCTTCATTTAATTGATCAATCAGATTCATTAAAAACTCTCCTTGGATCAATATAGACCAATGTATATTTGTCTTTATCTGATGCTTTTAGCCCAAACCTATACCTAAAGTTTTTTGGCAGATTATTCATGATTCGATACATATTTATTTCTGGTAAATACTCAAGATACTTATCGCCACATAAAGCTGCAAGATTACCTACCCGCATAACTTCACATCTAGTTTGAGTGCCATCAGCATTCATGACCATAGCTGAGAAACGGCTTACATTACGAGATTCGATCATCTCAAGCATATTTTCATACCAAACCCTCTATTCATCATTTTTTGCTCTACTTGCATAAGATCCATCACGAGTATCTATTTTTATCATATCGCCTTCATTTATGAATATAGGCACTTGTATCTCTTTTCCTGAAGAGATTAAAGCTGGTTTTAATGTATTTGACACTGTATCACCCTTAAGTCCTGGTTCAGTTTTAATTATTTCCTTATTCACAAAATTTGGCAGTTCAATATTAAGAACTTCCCCATTCCAAAAAAGAATTTTGCATTCCTCCTCGCCATCGAGCCAATCCTTAACATTAGTTAGCTTATCAAATGGCACTTCAATTTGTTCAAAGCTCGATTGATCCATAAATACATAGTATTTACTTTCTGAATATAAGAACTGGAAGTCTTTTTCTAATATATCTGCTTCCTCTACATTCTCTCCTGATTTAAATGTCCTATCCCAAACCTTTTGGGTGCGTAGATTATAGAGTTTTGTTCTCATGACAGCTTGTCCCTTACCAGGCTTGTGAAATTCGTATGAAATTATCGAACAAGGCTCACCATCTATGAGAATTTTTAGGCCTTGTTTGAACTGATTAGTGGAATATTTCATCAATAACTATTAGATTCATTAATATGGCAAAGTCTATTTTACAACCTTTACTATTTCTTTGTATCTCAGTAGCAACATTTTTAGTCTCTTATCTTCTAGCATCGACAGTGCAAGTAGGAACTATTGCTGAGGGCGGTCTCTCGTTAATTATGATTGTTATGTTTCTGTCTTTTCTTATTCATTGGGTGATGTTTATTCCTTCTTACATCTTCCAAACAGAAAAATTTTATGATTTAACAGGGTCCTTAACCTACATAACACTATTAAGTTTTGTAATTTATATAAAGCAATTGGTAGTGCACTCAGTTTTAGACTTAAGAACGATATTGATATTTTCCTGCATCATAATCTGGACTGTAAGGCTTGGAGGATTCCTGTTCTGGAGAGTTTTAAAAGATGGTGAGGATAAGAGGTTCAGAACAATTTTACCTAGTTTTACACAGTTATTTATGACTTGGACATTATCAGCTGCCTGGGTATTCATTCAGTCTCTTGCAGCATTGGTAGCTTTAACATCTCTTAAACAAGAACCATTTGGCATACTGGGCTCTATTGGTCTAGGCCTCTGGATTTTTGGTTTTGGTTTTCAAGTGCTTGCTGATTATCAAAAAACTAAGTTTAGAGCCAACCCTGCAAATGAGGGCAACTTTATAAAAGAAGGCTTATGGAGTATTTCAAGGCATCCAAACTATTTTGGTGAAATAGCACTATGGACAGGCATAGCTTTAATGGCTCTGCCAGTAATGTCAGGATTGCAGTATGTTTCAATGATATCTCCCTTATTTGGATTTTTATTAATTTATTTTGTAAGTGGTGTGAGACTCTTGGAAAATAAAGCAAATAAGAAATGGGGTAATAATTCTGACTATCAAGAATATAAAAATAATACACCTGTATTTTTCCCTAAATTTCTTGGAAAAACATCAAAATAGCTAAAATTAGGTATAAATTTATTACTTAATTTAAGATACATTTAACCTCTAAGTAGGTGTAAAATTACACTAATTTGATATATTTAACCGATCAAGTTTAGAAAGGGGTAATACATATGAGAACATATTTTTATTTATTATCTTTATTGGCGTTTTTTGCATTTTCAGAAAATACCGATATTGAAGAAATTTTAACTGAGAATGAAAGTAATTTTTCGCTCTCAGAAAAATCACAGAGCCAAGTAAATGATCTGTCAACTGAGAAAGACTCATTGCTTGCAGAATGGAAGGTAGTAGTTAAACAAGTTGAAGGTTTAAAAATCTACAATGAACAAAAAAGACGTCAAATTAAGGCTCAGGAAGAAAGGTTAGTTACATTAAAAGAGCAGGCAAAAAAAGTTATAGAAACTAAAAGGGACATACCGCCATTAATGGAAAAGATGGCAGAAAGCCTTGATAGTTTTGTTAGATTAGACGCTCCATTCTCAGTAGATGAAAGACTTAAAAGAGTAAATCAAATACAAGCAACACTTTCAGACCCAAGGGTCACAGCATCAGAACAAGTTAGGCAGGTATTAGAAGCTTTTAATATTGAGAGAGAATATGGCAGAACAATTGAGACATATGAAGACGCTATAGAAATTGATGGCGAAGAAAAGGTAGTTAACATTTTAAGAATTGGGCGACTTGCTCTTTTATATCAGCTTAAAGACCAAAGCCAAGCTGGCATTTGGGATAGTGAAGCTAATGATGGCAAAGGTGCTTGGGTTGAAGTTAGTGGCTATAGATTAGCTATAAGAGATGGAATTAGAATGGCCAATAAAACAGCTCCTCTCGATTTACTAGCAGTGCCTGTAAAATTTAAAGGAGGTGAGTAATGAGATACTTAAAAATAAGTTTACTTGCTTTTTTAATCACCACTTCCTATGCACTTGCACAAGAAGAAGTTGAAGCCGCTGGCCCAACAAATTTAGATCAATTATTAGAACTCGTAAAAGAGGGCAAAACTAAAGAGCAGTCTGCAAATAGAAAAAGGGAGTCAGAATTTAAAGCTTCTCGTGATAAGCAAGATCAGATTCTTAAAGCTGAACAAAGAGAATTAGTAAGGCAAGAAAAAATTGCTGATCAGTTAGAAGATGAATTTATCAAGAACCAAGAAAGACTTAGAATTGAAGAAGAAAAGTATCTTAAAGAGCTTGGATCATTAAATGAGCTTTTTGGTCATATGCAAAGTATTAGTACAGATTCAAGAGTTACTTTCGAGAGCTCTTTAACCGCCGCAGAATTTAAAGAACAATTCAGACAGGGTGAAAGACATACAGACTCTGTTGGTATAGTTTCTGATTTAGATAGAGAAGATTTTCTAAAAGATTTAACTAAGAAAATGGGTGATTCAACTAAATTACCAACAATTTCTGAGATTGAAAGAGTTTGGTATGAAATTATGCGTGAGATGAAAGCAACTGGTGAAGTCAGCCGTTTCACAACTACAGTCATAAATGTTGATGGCACCCAAACCGAATGTGATGTCGTTAGAGTTGGTGTTTACAATGCAGTTTGTGACAATAAGTATTTAGAGTATGTTCCAGCAAAGGGGCAATATCAATTCTTAGCTAGACAGCCTGCTGGAAGATATACAAACTCTGCTAGTAGACTCTCTGATGCAGATATTTCAAGTGGTTATGTAAGTTTCTCTGTAGACCCAAGCGGTCCTTCAGGAGGAGCTTTATTGGCTAACCTTGTACAGAATCCATCTCTTTGGGAAAGAATTCAACAAGGTGGAATTATTGGTTACATTATTTTAGCTATTGGTGGTATTACGCTACTTTATGCAATATATAAATACACAATGCTTTGGATCATGAGCAGACAAGTGCATGCCCAATTAGGCAGTGATAGCCCTAGCGATTCAAACCCACTTGGAAGAGTTCTAAAAGTTGGAAAATCTCATATGAAAGATGAGCTTGATAGACTTGAATTGAAGTTAGCTGAAGCGATTATGGGCGAACGTCCAGCAATTGAGAGAGGTATAAGTTTCGTTAAGATTGTTTCAGTGGTAGCGCCATTAGCAGGGCTTCTCGGAACGGTTACAGGTATGATTATCACTTTCCAACAGATTACATTGTTTGGAACAGGTGATCCAAAAATTATGGCTGGAGGTATTTCTCAAGCTCTAGTTACAACAGTGCTAGGTCTTGTTGTTGCCATACCAACTACATTAGCTCACTCATTCTTACAGTCCTCAGCTAGATCAGTTGTTGATGTACTTGAAGAACAAGCAACAGGAATTGTTGCAGAAAAAGCTAAATAATTATGTACTGGCTAACCGAGCTCTATATATCTCTTAGAGACTTTATGGAACAGGGTGGGCCAGTATTATGGTATATCGCTATTTTAGTCACATTCATGTGGGCTCTAATTTTTGAAAGAGTGTACTATTTCCTGTTTGTTCATAATAATTTTGCAGCAAACATTAAACACAGGTATCTTTCAATGAAATTTAAGACCCCATGGCATAAAAATCAAACAAAAACTAGATTCATCTCAGAAGGCAAAATTTCTATTAATAAGAACATTCAGCTTATCCAAGTCTGTATAGCTTTATGTCCTTTATTTGGATTAATGGGAACTGTAACTGGCATGATAGAAGTGTTTCAAGTTATGGCTTTTACAGGTGGCGGCGATGCTAGATCAATGGCAGGTGGCGTTTCAAAAGCGACACTTCCAACAATGGCAGGCATGGTTTCTTCACTATCAGGAGTGCTAGCTATGATCTGGGTGAAAAACCAAGTTGAATCAAATGAACTTTTAATGGTGGATTATGTAACAGGCTCAAATAAACAAGCCCAAGGAGGTACGAAATGAGAAGAACTGCTATAAGTGCAGCCGCAAGAGACGAAGAAAGTGAAATTAACTTAACACCCATGCTTGATGTGGTGTTCATAATGCTCATCTTCTTTATTGTTACGGCAAACTTTATTAAAGAACCAGGTTTAGAAGTAAATAGACCAGATTCTGATACTTCAGAAATACAAGAGAACGCAGCAATACTAATAGCTATTGGTAGTAATGATGAGATCTATATGGACGGAAGAAGAATAGATGTCAGACAAGTAAAAGCTAATGTCTTAAAACTGCTTGCAGATAATCCTCAAGGGACAGTCGTTGTGCAAGCTGATGAGACAGCAAGTGCAGATGCCATAATTCAAGTTATGGACGGAGCCAGAGATGCGGGAGTTTATGATATTTCTCTTGCAGCTGAACCAAATTAATAATTTATGGCAAAAAATAAAGAGTCAGATTTCAATTTTGATAATCTAAAAAGTCTCTTACCTTCAAGTGCTGGAGAAGGGAAACGCTGGGGCTTTATTGCAATGGCACCAGCTGTTGGGTTTTTACTTTTTATTTTTATGGTTTTATTGGTCAGCACTGGTGATGCAGGCGATATTGTCAAAGGTAGAAAAATAGGCGATGTCATAATGCCAGAAAGAGAGATCGAGACTCTTTTTGATGAAGATGTAGAGCCACCAGAAGAACCAGAGGTAGCACCACCAGATATAGCCCCTCCTCAATTAGATGTTAAACCTATAGCTGTTTCAGCATCTAAGGCAGCACCAGATATTAATTTTAATCAAGGGAGTGGTTCATTATTCAGGGATGGAGAATATATCCCTTTATTCAAAGTACAGCCAGTATACCCACGAAGAGCTCAAGAAAGAGGAATGGAAGGCTATGTAATAGTTGCCTTTACAATAACTGAATCTGGAACAATACAAGACCCATATATTATTGAAGGTAAATGCAGAAACGCAAAAAATAGAGATGGAGCTTATAATGATTGTTCTATGTTTAATTCAGCGACTTTAAGAGCAGCAAAGAAGCTAAAATATAAACCTACTGTTAGAGATGGTAGAGCAGTGGCCGTTGAAGATGTGCCACATAAATATACCTTTGAGATTGAGGACGATTAAATAATGAGAATAGTTTTAACTTTAATTTTTGCTTTATCATTTCCTTCATTGCCAGGACTTTATGCAAATGTTAAAAGTGCAGATGATTTAGATCTCGAATATGGACTTCCAGTATTAATATCTGAAGCAGAGAAAAAGAAAGCTTTACAAAAGAAAAGAGCAAAAGTACTGACTCAAAGTACAGCAAGAAAAGTTCAAAGAATAGTTGAGGCTTTTGAAGAGGCTGGAACAGCAGAGGATGAAAAGGCACTTATCTTAAAAAGTGAATCATATAGCAAAGCAGAGAAAGAAATAGAATCTAAAATAAAAGATAGAGAAATAAAAGTTGCTGTTGCAAAAGCTCAGAAAGAACTTAATGAACTTAAAGAAAAGATAAATTCATTGAAAAGCTATGACAAATCAATGGTTTGGTATTATCAGGGGTATATTAATCTTGTTTACGCAGATGATTTGGCTGGAGCAAGGCAAAACTACCTTGATTTAATAAATGAAGACGATGCAAATCCGCAAATAAAATTAGGATCTTACTACACAGTCTCACAACTTTTTTTAGCAGATGAAGATTTTGATAATGGTATTAAATATTTATTAGAATGGTTTGAAAGGGCTCCAGAAGTTACTGCTCAAGCATATATTTTGTTAGGTCAAGCATATTTTCTCTTAGATGAGCATGAAAAAGCTTTTAGCAATCTAAAAAGAGCTAAAACTATCACAAAGGAAGATGGAGCACTTTTCCGAGAAAATTGGTACTCACTTCTAATAGGCACAATGGCTGAATTAGGCCTTAAAGAAGATCAAGTGCCATTATATGAAGAAGTTTTAGAGCTTTTTCCTAAGAAAAAATATTTTGTTAACCTTGCGGGTCTATATAATGAGCTTGAAAGACCAGTAGATTATACTGCCCTCCTAAAAACAGCTTATACAAAACAATTATTAGATAAGAAAAGTGAATTTCAATCTTTATCACAGAGTCTATTAGCTGCTGGTAATCCCTATTGGGCAGCTGAAGTAATGATCACAGGCATGAGCTCTGTTCCCGGATTACAAGTAGTTGGCGAACAATGTGAATTAAGTAAAGTTTTGGATGAAAATGGCAATATAAAAACCAATAGACAAGGAGAAGTGATAGAAGAAGAATTTTGTTTAGATGTTTATGGTCCAGCATTTGTAAAGCCTGGCTCCGAAGCTGCACTAGAGAAAGATGCCAAACCGGTCCTAGAAGAAGATAAGCAGAATTTAACAATTTTGGCAGAAGCTTTGAGATCGGCAAGAGAAAGAAAAGCAGCAATAGACATTTTTAAGAAATTAGCAAAAATTACAGATGATGGCGAAGCATATATTGCCATGGGCAACCTATATTACCAAGAAGATGAAATAGATAATGCTATAGCAGCTATCGATAAGGGTCTCAAAAAAGGCAAGCTGAAGAATCCAGGTTATGCACAGCTAACTTTAGGCCAAGCATATTTTGAATTAGGTAAATTTGATGATGCTAGAGAAGTCTTTACTAAAGCAACAGAAAGTAAAAGAGATTCTGTAAAAAAATCAGCTAAAGCTTGGCTTAAATATACTGATGCTGAGCAAGAGAGAGTCAGAAATCTTAACTTAAGAAAAGAGTCTATTTCTTAATAACTTTATTATTTATATTGCTACTTTCGCTGGAATATGTGGATGGAATTGATAGTTTACTATTTCAAAATCTTCAAATTCATAATTATCTATTGATTCTCTATCTTTTACTATAATTTTAGGGGGGGTTAAAGGCTTCCTTGATAGCTGCTCTTCTGCTTGCTCAAGATGATTTGTATAAAGATGAGCATCTCCTAAAGTATGAACAAATTCTCCTACTCTTAAATCACATATATTGGCAATCATATGTGTAAGTAGTGCATATGAAGCAATATTAAATGGCACACCAAGAAAAACATCAGCACTTCTTTGATAAAGTTGGCATGAAAGTTTTCCATTTTGTACATAGAATTGAAATAGTATGTGGCAGGGTGCTAAAGCCATGCTTGGTATATCAGCTACATTCCATGCGCTTACGATGTGTCGTCTACTATTAGGATTTTCTTTAATCTGTTTTATAACTTCTGCTACTTGGTCATGAATACCATTTTTGGCTTCCCATTTGCGCCACTGCTTTCCATAAACAGGACCAAGATCTCCATTATCATCAGCCCACTCATCCCAAATAGATACTCCATTCTCTTTTAGATAGCTAATATTGGTCTCCCCTTTAAGAAACCAAAGCAACTCATAGGCTACAGACTTAAAATGAATTTTTTTAGTAGTTAATAATGGAAATGAATCTTCAAGGTTGAATCTCATCTGATGGCCAAAAAATGAGACCGTGCCTGTTCCAGTTCTGTCCCCTTTTGGCTTCCCAGAATTTTTAACTTTTTGTAATAAATCGAGGTATTCTTGCATCTATTTTCGTAAAAGAATGATTAGTCCTAATACTATCATAGGAACAGACAATAACTGCCCTTGCGTAACAAAACTAAAGAGTAAAAAATCATTTCCCCAGACTAAATCTGGTGTTCTGAATATTTCAGAAATTGATCTTGCAATTCCATAACCTATAAGGAAATAAGCAGAATGTCTGCCTACCTTCTCAGATTTTTTAATAATAAAATTTAAGAAGACAAACAATAACAAGCCTTCTAATAACGCTTCATAGATTTGGGAAGGATGTCTAATTAAGCCTTCTGCATCTGTAGGAAATATCATACCCCAAGCAACATCTGTTTCGCGGCCATAAAGCTCAGCATTGATAAAATTAGCAATTCTTCCTAAGAACAATGCAATTGGAATTTGTGGTGCCACCCAATCAGTGACTCTAAAAAATTCATAATTCTTATTTTTTGCATAAATAAACATCGCTATCATCACACCAATCAGACCACCATGAAAAGACATGCCGCCTTCCCATATCTTTAAGAAGTAGAGTGGATCTTGAAACTGCAAGTGCAGATCATAGAACAACACACTTCCAAGTCGACCACCAATAATCGCTCCAAAGAACAAACCATAAGTGAATACGACGTCACTAACTTCTTCTTTTGATGCCTTAATCTCAAAATTATCTCGTGTTGCAGCCATTCTTAAATAAATTAAGTAAGCTCCAATTACATATGCGAGACCATACCAGTAAATATTGAGCGAATCTCCCCAGAACCCTGGAATAGGAATTGAAATAGCAACTGGATCAATGTTTGGATAGTTAATCATTCTAAAAACCAATAGATTGCAACTGGAACTAGATGAGCTGCAAATATAAACTGCAAGAATTTATCATTTAATTTATGCGCTAACTGAGCCCCTATTTTTGCAAAAAAATAACTAAAGATAGTTATACCAATTAGTCCTGGCAGATACACATAACCTATAGCATATTCAGGCAAGTCAGAGTTAGACCAACCCAGAAACAGATAAGAAGCTGTTGATAGCAAAGCTATTGGGAATGCACATGCTGCACCTGTACCTACAGCTTTCTTCATTTCCATGCCAGACATCTTAAGTAAGGGCACACTAAATATTCCTCCTCCAATACCAAATATCGAAGAAAGATAGCCTATTACAGCGCCTGATACATTGAAATATAGAAAATGAGGCTCAGATTGTACTCTTGGCATTTTTATATTAATAAAAAGCCTTAGAGACATTATGGTAACAAAGATGGCAAGCATCGTTTTTAATATTTCTCCATCAACACTTATAACAAATGAAGATCCAAAACCAGCACCTATTAGTATGCCTGCACTAAGTTGTAAGAATCTTTTTACTGAGAGAGAGCTTTTCTTATAGTGTGAATATGCAGCAGAAGATGATGTAACTATTATACAAGCAAGAGCGGTACCAATAGACAAAGGAATGGCAACATCTTTACTAACTTCATTTGAAGTTAAAATAAAGTGCATAACAGGGACAATGATTAAGCCTCCACCTACACCAAATAGGCCTGCCATTGTTCCAGTTATAATGCCGACAAGAGCAAAAATTAGAAATTCAATCATCGGTATCTAATTTTTCAACTTCTTTACTTCCAAGTTTAACCATTTTTTCAACTCGCGATTTTATTGATCCATTACCATCTATCAACTTACTTTTAGCATCCCCAAACTTTTTTTGTGATTGAGCTATAGAATTTTCTAGACCATCCATTGTATCTGCAAAACCATCAAACTTATGTGCTAATTTTTGTGCCTCTTCATAAATTACTGATATTTGTTTTGACTGGGTATCTAACCTCCATAGTTCTTCGACCATTTTTATCGAAATATGTAGAGAGGTAGGGCTTAATAGAGCTATTTTCTTTTTATTAGCAAATGTTGTCAGCTCACGATCATATTTTAAGGCCACACTCAAAGTATCATCAATTCCTACAAACATAAAAGTCATGTCAGGAGTATTTAATTCATCAATATCAGAATATTTAGTTTCACTTAATTCAGTTATTCGAGCTTTTAGATTTTTTACAATTTCTTTGCCAAAAATATCTCTATCTTCATTTGACTCAGCAGAGCAGTACTCATTGTATGAACCAAATGAGAATTTTGAGTCAATAACTATTTGCCTACCCTGAGGAAGCTCTATGATTGCATCTGGTCTTTGTCTTTTTGTTTTTGAGCCATCATCATCTTTCACCATAAAGTTTTTTTGTAGTTTATAGTGGACATCTTTTTCTAAGCCAGAATTTTCAAGCAGCATTTCAAGTTTCATTTCTCCATAATCACCTTGAGTTTTACTATCTCCTTTTAGTGCTTTGGTTAATTCATTTGCATCGTTTGTAATT
>CENX01026733.1_pt1 | contig 38436 bp, 8 predicted proteins | sample 361321 | NCBI WGS metagenome assembly CENX01 (sample SAMEA2619678, study PRJEB7988) | marine metagenome | isolation source: saline water (ENVO:00002010), including | reverse complement strand
TTGTGATCCTAAGTTCTCATCTGTTAAGTCTGGTTCATTCTATGCAACTGGTTATACAGAGGAAGTAGCAGACTTAATTGCTGCTGGTGAAGCAGCGGGATCCCTTACTACGTCTCAACAGTCAAGTGGTCTTGAAGCAGCAGTATTTAATGGCACCCTAGTAGAATCAAGTACATTAGTACCAGTAAATCTTCGTGATGATGGAAAAGGTAACTTATTGATGGTTACTAATAGAAATGAAAAAGAGGTCATCCTTTCTTCATCAGTTGGAACAGTAGATTACTCAACTGGAAAAGTCTGTGCTGGACCGCTAAATATTGCAGATACCCCTGACAGTACAACTCGTGTTCCTATTGTAGTATTACCTGACGGTGATGGATTAACAATCCCACCAGGTGTCGATCCTACGTTATTTGATCCGAAAGTTTTCCCTGTTGATTATATTACTAACCCATCAAACGTAAGTGGGTTTGATCCTTACAACTTTGGTGGTTGGAACTATGGTGGAGGCACCATAAATACAATTAATTACCCGATAGATGCGTTTACCTATCCAGAAATCGACTCCTGTTTCTAAATTAGATGTTTGCTGACAAAATAAACATTTCGGACAGAGTTAGTAATCAACTCCCAGAGTTTATAAGGGATGAAGATCAACAACTCGTTAACTTTCTCTTTGAATACTATAAGTCACAAGAGAAGACTGGTCGTGCGTATAATGTACTAAACAATTTACTTGAATATCTTGATATTGATGCTTATGATCCTAAGATCTTAACATCTAACACAATTCTTATCAAAGATGTTGATACAAGTGTAGAAAAGATTGAAGTAGAAGCAATAGATGGATTCTTATCGAAAGATGGTTCGGTAATGATCGATAATGAAGTAATATATTACCAAGAAACAGTTCGTGGTCCTGATGCTATATTAACACCAGGAATTTCACTAGAAGAATTTAATAAAAAGCGTCAAAACCTAGAAAGTCCTATAAGTTTGTTCGATGGAGTCAAAACTACCTTCGATCTTAAATTCTTAGGCACCCCAGTCTCACCTGTCTCAGCAGAACACCTTGTTGTCACTGTTTATGGGACAATGATGCAACCAGTTGTTGATTATACAATTAGTGGTTCTCAAATTGTCTTTACAACACCTCCAAGATCAAAAACTGGTACTGACCAAGTAGAGTTTACACAAATTCTTTATTATATTGGTTTTGCTGACTCAGTAATCAAAAAATTAGAATATCCTGATGTTGCGACTCTTGCTGGTGAAGAGTCAATGCCTATTACTTACAATAGTCAACCATATTCACCTATTTCAGAGATTGGTCTAATTATTAATCGTAATGGTACTCTACAAAGACCATATATCGATTATGTACTAACTGACAACAATACAAGAATCAAATTCTTTGTAAATATCACCTCACAGGATGTTTACCATATAAGGTCTATCGAATACGTCTCTCCGTCCGTTGGATCGGGTGCTGAGGCGGTTACAAGGATAGGAGTCAATGGTGAGATTGAAGCAATCATAATCAAAAACGGAGGATCAGGATATGAACTTAACTTTGCTCCAAAAGTTTCTATATACAGTTCGACTGGTGTCGGTGGCAACTCAGCTGCAAGATCACTTGTCTCGGGTATCAAAAACATCCAACTTATAAGTGGTGGACAAGGATATACATCATATAACCCTCCACTTATTAATATCACACCCCCTAGTGATTTAATCAACGGTTCAAGGGCAACTGCTGCTATTACAGTTGATGATACTACTGGTCAGGTAGATAGTGTTACTATCACAGACTCTGGTTCTGGATATGACTTTATTCCAGCAATCACTTTCCAAAACCCAGGTGGTGCATCAATTAGTGATCCTACTATTGATGGTGAGGGTAGATTAAACGTTGATTCTATCACAGTTACTTCAACAGGTATAGGATACAGCAACCCTCCAACAATTTACATTGATCCTGCTCCTGTTGATGGTATTAATGCAGAAGCATCATGTACAGTATCACCTGATGGACAGGTTGTTCAAGTTACTATTAATAATAGAGGTAGAGGATATTTAACTGCACCAAGAGCAAGAATTATACAACCAGTTGGTGCACAGGTTTTAGATGTAACTGTTGCTAATGGTAGTGTTACTAATATCAACCTATTAACTGGTGGTGCTGGATATACAGATGCACCTTCTGTTTATATTGTGGATGATCGTAAAGGACCACTAGGAGAAGCAATCGGTGGTACAGGAGCATTGGCAGCAGCGACTATATTCAACGGAGAAATTACTGATATCAATATCATTAGTTTTGGTACAGGATACTCAACAGAAACGCCCCCAAAGGTGTACATAGCCGAACCTTTATCCGCTGCATCGTCCTGTGACGTTGGATTTGGTGAAATCACTGGTTGTAAGATTTTAAGTGCTGGTTCTTATTACGAACCCTCTGCATTCCTTAATTGTGCTCGTGGTGTATCTGATATAGTACAGTTTGACAACTATGGTAATCAGATATATGCAAAAGAAGCACAACTAGCACAAACTAACCATTCAAGTGGTGCTGTTGTACATAACCTTGACTCTCAGATCATTAGACAGGTATTTGACAAGTTTAGACGTCAATATATGCCTACTATCAACATTGACTACTCACAGGTCAATCCGATACAGGTTATTAAGACTATTAAGGACTTCTATATCTCTAAGGGTACAAAAACTGCTGCACAATACCTATTCAAGATATTATTTGGTGAACAGGTTGATGTTTACTACCCAAGAGAAGAATTAGTTACACCATCTGCTGCTTCATGGATAGTTGACACTATTTTAAGAGCAGAGTTGATATCTGGTGATCCTGCTAACTTACCTAACTCACAACTTAATCAATTTGCTGATGCTGTTGATCCAAACATAGGAGATGCTAATGTATTGATTGAAAACGTCATTTCAATCATAGAAGGTACTGATGTAATTTACGAATTAGCAATATCAGAAGAAACATTATCAGGGGTATTCAAGATTCCCTATAAAACAGTTCTTGCAGAACCATTAACAACAACAGAGAACATAATAACAGTTGACTCAACTATTGGGTGGCCCGAGAAGAACGGAACTATCATTATTGGTGATTCTGAGATTGTACAGTATAAAGAAAAATCACTAAACCAGTTTATTGAGTGTACACGTTCTAAAAACGGTGTAGTAGAAGACTGGGACCCAGGAACTACTATATTCTCTGACATATTTGTATATGTCAACCGTGGTTTAACAACAGAAGTCAAACTTCGTGTTCTAGGTATTGCAGAAGCGGGTACAACAGTCTTAGAAGACAGTGGATCATATTATCTACCTGGTGACAAGTTAAATGTTGCTGCGTTAGGTTCTACTGCTAATGATAAGCGTCTAAACTCATGGTTATACAACGTTAAGAAGTTAATCTCTGTTACCGAGATTAATCCTACACAAAATAGCAATTCAATAAGTCAAATTGCTAACGTTGTTTGTTCTAACCCACATGGTTTACTTGTAGAAGACAAGGTTACCATCTATGGTGCTAACCCTGCTGTATATAATGGCACGTTTGAAGTAACGTCACGTCTTGATGAATTTACCTTTACATATAACTTACCTGTTCCTACTGATATTGTTCCACAGGGTAATATTCTATTATCAGTTGACCTCAACAGAGGTAAGTCAACTGTAACCTCTATTAATGAAGTTATATCACTCTTTACATCTAACATACAGAACTCCTTCTTCAATAGTGCTTATGTTTACATTGCTGCATCTGGATTACCCAACTATAAGGTTGGACCATTTACAGGATCTGCACTTATTCCAGGAAACCAACGTAAGTTACTAAGATTCCCTAGAACAGTTGAGACAGTATCTACAAGAACAATAGTTGCACCCAATACTCCTATTGGATCATGGGTAAATGGTGTTGCTGCATGGTCTTACAAGTCTGCTGATGTTGTAACATTTGGACCTTTAACCAGTATTAGTATTCTTACAAATGGACAAGACTATGATGCTGGATCAAAACCAGCATTAGAAATAACTGGTGGTGGGGGTACAGGTGCTGCTGCTGCGGTAACTGTTAATGGTTCTTTATTCTCTATTGCTGTAACTAATGAAGGATCTAATTACACAACACAACCATTAATCTCTATTGTTGGTGGTGGTGGATCTGGTGCAACTGCACAAGCGGTTGTTACTAATGGTAGAGTAACAAGAGTACTTGTAGAGAATGCTGGAACTGGATATACATCTCAACCTACTATATCAATAACTGGTGGTGGCGGTATAGGTGCCCTTGCATCTGCACAAGTTCGTGGTCCTATATCAGGTGTAACTCTAACATCCCCTGGTGCTGGATATACATCAACTCCTTCAATCAGACTAAATTCTGGTGAAGGTGCTCTGGCACAACCTATTGTTATTAATGGTCGTATTGTATCAATCGCTATTATTAACTCTGGATCTGGATATACAACTGCACCTACTATCTTTATTAATGGTGATGGATTTGGTGCTCAGGCAGTTGCTGTTATTGGAACATTAGGAGAAGATAAAGGTAAAGTTATATCTGTAACAATTACAAATAGAGGTGTTGGATATACACAAGGAATGACAACTGTACGTTTAGAAGCGGTTGGTCAACTAGCAACATTCCAAGCAAACGTATTCCAGTGGAATAAAAACCTTGAATACGATTTAGCATCAAAGTATGACGTAGCGAGAGGATATGTATTTACTGGATTCAATAACCAGTATGGTGGTGAGTATGCACATATATCAGATCCAAAAGAACTAAGATATGTTGTTGGTGATAACGTTGTATTAGATCCAGTCACACAATCATTCAGAGAGATAGGTGTTAACGAAGCACACTCTCCTATTATTGGTTGGGCATTTGATGGTAACCCAATCTACGGTCCATATGGATATATCGACCCAACTGATCAGAACAGTGGATTAAGAAGAATGCGTTCCTCTTATAAACTTAAAGACGAAGTTGTATATGATCTAGATACTAACCCAACACCATCAAGAACAGATGGTCCTGCATTATCAGAGTATCCTGCTGGTATATTTGTTAATGACTATGAATACACATTCCAAAGAGGTGACTTAGATCCTTACAATGGTAGATTCTGTAAGACACCTGATTTCCCTGCTGGAACTTATGCATACTTCATTACTATTGATGAATCAGATACAGGTTTACCAGTATTCCCTTATATTATTGGTCCACAGTTTAACTCTGTTGTTGATACATGGAACTTATCATTAAATGCAGTTCAAGAGAATATACCTCTTGATGTTTCTCGTTTCAGAGATCCATATGCTAATGTTGATATTGATATTGACCGCCAACCTAACCAAGAGTCAGATTCTTTCGTTACTGAGAAAGAAGGTGATGTACTTATCTTTGAAATAGAGGATATTGACGGTGATGGATTAATTACTCCTGTTGAGATTGCAAATCAGCAAGCAATTACAGAAGAAGCAGCATTACAGATATATGATTACTTCCCATTAGTATCTGCTGAGTCAAGAGTTGATATTGAAGTAGAAACAACTACAAAATTTGAATCTGCACAGATTGATGGGTTTGTTATTGAAAACCCAGGTGTATCATATCAGGTTAATGATACATTGTTCTTTGACAACACAGGAACAGGTGGATTTGGTGCATCTGCACAAATTGAGTCAGTGGTAGGTCAAAGTATTGCTGCTTATCAGAAACAAATTATAAATGACATACCATACGGTAAAATTATTACTTCTGCTAACCATGAACTTATTGCACAAGATGAAATCATCGTAAGTTCACGAGTTATTACAGAAAACACAAATAAGAGATTCTACATGTCAGTTGTTACTGGTATTGAGACAATCTCTGTTGATCAGATAGGTGTTGGTTATAATGAGCAGATTCCTGCAACTTATGAGATTATTGCAAGTCAAGGACAAGACGTAGAACTAGATGTCGTTCTTGATACTACTACTGGTAAGATTGATACTGTTAATATCATTAATTCTGGTTATGGATACTCAGTAGATGCTATACCACAAATTAGAGTATCACATCCACAACAATACAAGAAAACTTACTATTGGTTAAACCAGTATGCTGAATCTTCTGCATCATTTGAAATATTTGACATTCAACCAGCAGATGATCGTACATGGTATGCGTGTGGTGAACTTACAGAGACAAATGGCAATAGTTCTGCATTCTTAGCTAAGTTCTCTGATCTTGGTGGTGTAATTTGGGATAGAACACTTTTACCAAGTGCAAGTATCAAGAAAGCAAGATTTAAACGTATATACTTAGATCAAACAACTGCTGATGACCATATCATCTATGTTCTTGGTGAAACAGAGTCACAATCAACTGCTGCATACAATCCTGACATATTAGTTGTCAAATATCAATCTGGTCTTGATAATGCTAACAACCCAGAGGGTATTGTTGAGTGGCAGAAGGAAATTGCTGGTGTATCGGGTTCAACAAGGTCTGACTATGCTGGTGACCTCTATATGGACGATGAACAACGTCTATACATCTGTGGTTGGACAGATACTAACTCAGTTGACCCAGATGACATCTGGATCATGCAACTTAACAGTTTAGGTGATGTTATCGAGAAACGTAAGTTTGCTTCACCTAATAAAGGAGAACAATTACATCAGATTCATTATATTGGAAATGATAAGATTATATTCACTGGTATTGACTTAGATAACAACGATCTCATGTTTGGTGAGATGATCTATGATGGATCTAACATTGAAATGAGATATGTTAAGAAATTAGCAGTATCTGGTGGTCAGGTAAGAAGACCACAGTTTGTTATTGATTCTTACAATGATTTGTTCTTCACATGTGATATGTGGAACGGAACTAAGCATTATGGTGTTGCATTGTTCAAAATTGCAATGTCACAGGTTGAAACCACTGCTGCTAACCCAACATGGGTATTCTCAAAGATTATTGCACCTAGTATTCCTTTTGAGTCAATTACACACGCTGGTGTCTCTCTTGATGAGTTTGGAAACATTAATCTTGTTACACACGTTTTATATGAAGATAATAACCAACAAGCAATTATTAATTACATCAAATACGATGGAACGACTCTTAAAAAGTCAAATGTCATTTCTGGTGCTTGGAATAGTGGAACTTCAACAACAGATTACGGTTTAGGGTTTACTGCACATAATCATACTGTTGATAACTCTGGTGATGTCATAATTCCAGCAAATATCCAAAAATCAGTTCAAAGTGCTGTATATCGTTTTAATGACACTAACGATCTTTACTTTGACGCTACAAAACAGAAAAAGGCGATTCCTACGATTGTAAACAGTGCACAACTTGTTTATGACAGTACAGTTCAAAAATTTGGTACAGGATCACTTAAATTCCAACAATACGGTTCTTTATCATGGGCAAACCTTGATAACAATGATGATTGGACTGTTGCAATGTGGGTCAAGATGGATACGTCTCATGACTCCAATAATCCAATAATGGAGATGATTACAGCGATAGATGACGCTGGTTCGACTGTAAAACTTAATATTATCGGTGCAGCGTCAGATGCCAACTTTGGTAAGATCAGAATGGTGATTGCACCGCAAGGTGCAAGTGCAGTGACTGTTGATTCAGTTGGATCAACATATTTCACTACAATGGACGCTGGTAACTGGCATCACATTGCATTTGTTAAAGAAGAACCTAGTTTGGGTTCATATGACTATTCTGTCTATTTTGATGGTGTAAGAACAAATACTGCAACTAGCACTGCTGATATTGCAATGGATGACCTTACAATCGGTTGTGCAACATCAGGACAAGCAATTACTAACTCATTCCTTGGACATATTGATGATATCGCTATTGAAGCAAGAGCAGTCTATACTGGATCATCTTTACAAGTTCCTACCGAAAGATATCGTATTACAACAGTTAATAGCAATACTGACTACATTAAGTTTGATAGGGAGCATATTAAGCGTGCTGATTACCAAACATCAACAGATGGACTCGTATTTACAGAAAATACAAATCTCAACATTAATAATCTTAATAATCCAGTAATTACCGTTTGGAACGAAGGTGCAAGTGGATTACAGATATTAGACTACTCTGACGTGACTTCTCAACTAAATCCAGGAACTTATACGTTCTCAGAGACAGTTACAACATTTGCGTCTAAAACTTCGACTATTCCAACTCCATTAGGTAAGAGACTACTTATTACACCTAATGTTGTTGCAAAATACTATATTAGGGATGCTGGGTATTCTAAGATTGATAACGTCTTAGAATTCACATTTAACCAAGCAATCAAGTATTCTAAGGGAACTATCATTCAACAGTTCAATTCCCAAGGTGTAACACAAGCATTTGGTACTATTGTTGGAGTTCCAACAGGAACACTTAATAATCCTGGATTAGGCACCAAATACAAGATTGGTAAGATATATGGTACTTTTAACGATTCTGACAGATTTAGAAACGATACTAACGAAGAAAACACTATTGACAACGTAGAGTTCAATGTTAAGCGTCCACAGGAACAATGGGTAACTGGTAAGGCATATGTCGTTGGAGATCAAGTTTATAGTGCTGGTAAGATATATGCTGCTACAAACTCTGCTACATCAGGCGGAACTGCTCCTACACACTCTATTGGTATAGTTACTGATGGTGCTGTTACATGGAACTTTATTAGTGTATCTGGAACATTACAAGTTAATCTTGCAGACTATGCTTGGCCCAGACCATCAGAACCAGAATGGGAAGAAAATAGATCTTATTCTGCTAATGATTTTGTTTACTATGGTAGATACAAGTATCAGGCACAAGCAGATGGTATTGCTGGACCAACTGCTCCTGTACATACAACTGGTACTGTTAGTGATGGAAATGTCAACTGGGCATACGTTTCAACATATACAGGATTAGATTCGTTTGCTAGATTCAGACCATATGCTGAGAACGATTATCGAATACAAATTATGGGAATCTACACAGATTCCGATTTCATAGTTGGTGACGTAATTTCGCTAGGTAATAGTATCACGGCTATACCAAACGCAGATAATCCAAAGATAGCAGATATCGATGGAATTGGATCTGTAAGTAAGATTAGATTTACTGTAAACCTTGATAAAGATATTATTAGAACTGCTAATACAAGAACTGACTTAATATATGCAACTGCTACTACTAAGCATAATCTAAACGTAAATGACATTCTATATGTTGAAGGATTCACAACTGCTGAATTTAATGGATCATTCTTTGTACAAGAACTATTCTCTTCAAGAGATTACACATATAGACTTCGTTCAACTGCAAGTGCTGACCCACTATTTGTAAACAGTGGTATTGCGAATGTCAAGATATCATCTAAGCACCCAACATTAATGTTGGTTAGAAATCATTCTTATATCTTTGATATGAGTGATGTATCTAACTTCGGATATTTCTTATCATTCTCACAAGACAACCAGTTTAAACTTGAATACTCATTCAACGTTATTGAAAGAGAAGGAACCCCTGGTGTAGCATCTGCAACTGAGACACCTACCGTTCAGTTTACAATCGGTGGAGAAGTTACTAATATTACTTACTACTTTGACCCATCAAGACTTGGTTCTAATTCACCTGTTGGTACAAACTCATTTATTGATGTTATTAAGACACCGTTTGATGGTACATTTAGAATTTCTGAGGTTCTAAGTGATACTGAGTTTAGATTCCCACTATTATATGAACCAGAATTTACAAATGCTAATATAGGACTTGATGATCAAGATGAACCTAATTCCAAATACTCTACTACATCAGTAAAAGCGATTGGTCCTATTAATAATATTAAACTGATATCCCCAGGTGGATTCTATCAAAGACTACCTGTTGTATCTGATATTGCATCAGATCGTAAGATTGAGAAAGTTAGAATTGTTAATGGTGGTACTGAATATGCAGTTGGTGTTTACACACAAGTTCCTATTTTAGGTGATGGTGAAGGTGGTCTTGTTCAACTTACTGTTGAAGTTGATGAAGAGATTGGATCAGGAACTATTACTGCTGTTGCATTAACAGATCCAGGAAAAGGATATACAGAGGCATCTATTGATGTAGATGGTATTGAAGGTATTTTAGGACCTACATTGTCAGGTTCTGGTGCTGAATTAAATGTTGTAATTCCTGCTGAGGGTACTGGTGCTGCTGTATTCTTAACTGGTAGACAGATTGGTAAGATTAAAACTCTTAAAAACAATGAATTTGGTTATGGTTACTCACATGACTATACCTTACGTCCTGAGATTGCATTCCCAGTCAACTTACAGTTATTCAATACATCTATTCTTTCACAGATTACGATTACAAATCCTGGTGCTGGTTATACATCTCCTCCTTCTGTTATCATCGAAGGTGGTGGTGGAACAGGTGCTGAGGCAGAGGCAATCGTTAAGAACAATAGATTATCAGAGATTCTAATTAAAAATCCTGGTGCTGGATATAGTTCACAACCATCAGTAACACTTAAATCAGAATTTACATACGTTGTAAACCTTGACTTGAACTACTTACAGTTTAACTTCCCACATGGTATTACAACTGGTGCTGCTGTACAGTTTAGAGCAGAAGATATTGGTTCTACTGTCGGTGTACTACCAAAACCAAGTTCAGTTGGTTTGACATCATTATCATCAACACAAACATACTATGCTATCACTGGTGATGCTAACTCACTAGAATCTGATCAGTTAAGATTTGCTTTAACACCTGTTGATGCACAGTCTGGTAACTTTATCACATTCTTAACACAGGGTGATGGTCGTCAGGTTCTTCTTACTGAGGTATTTGGTGGTCAAGCAGATGCTGTTGTTGAAACATCACGTTTCTTAGAAGGTGAAGAAGTATTCCAAGGTGAGACATATGAATTAGCAAGTGCATTTGGTATTGTATCAGAAAATGAAGGTTGGCAGATACAACCTAAGATTTTAAAGATTACTAACCCACGAGGAGATTTTGTTGTTGGTGGTAAAGTACAAGGTGTGATATCTCGTGCATCTGGTATTATTGATAACTTGAATATTGCTAAGGGTGTTCTTAATATTGACGCTCTTACTAGAACTCCTGGTAGATTTATTGATGACGTTGGTAAACCATCAGAGATTGTACAAAAGATTCAAGACTCTTACTTCTATCAGAACTTCTCTTATGTTATTAAGTCTAAGATTCCTATCAATAGATGGAAAGAACAAATATTAGAAAACAACCATCCTGTTGGATTCAGCATGTTTGGTCAGTTAGAACTAACTGGTGGTAAAGACGTATCTGGACGTAAAGTTGTTGCTGGATTTACAAAACAGGTAAACATCAATGAGTATTCTAATGTAAACCAAATTACATCCTTTGGTGCTGCACAACCTATCTACTCTACATTCAACAACTCTGAGGTTCTATTCCGTAAGAAGAGATTAACTAACTCTGAGGAAATTCTAACTTCTATTGTTAAAAAGATTGATAATATTGCATCACAGTTTGATGGATCTAAGAAATCATTCCCAATCGCTGTTGAAGGTGAGAACTTAGTTGTAAATGAGAACCAGTTACTAATTACACTTAATGGTATTATACAGGCACCTGGAACTTCATATAGTGTTGTTGGTAATAACCTTGTATTTGCTGAACCTCCAAAACCTGATTCTAAGGTTGTATACAGAAATGTAGAAGTTGATCTATATCCAATTACAAGATTTAACTTGAATACTATTGGTGGTATATTCCCATCAATAGGTGATACAGTATTTGGTTTTGTTTCTAATGCAACTGCAAGAGTTGTTGCAACTGGTGCTACATCTGTTGATGTTGTAGATATTCAAAATGGTCCATTCGTACTTAATGAAAGAATTGATGTTAGTAGAACAGGATTCAGTGCTCTTATTGGATCAATAGATGACTCTATTACTAAAATATTCTTACAGAATATAGGTGGAACATTTACACAAAGTGCACTTGCTGGTGATAGGGTAACTGGTGCTACAACAGGAGCAACCGCTACTATACAAACTGTTGATACTGTTAACCAGACTATTGACGTTACTGACATGGCAAATGGTTACTTTGATAGAGGAGAGAATGTATCATTCTTTAATGCTGGATATGGTGCTAATGTATTAAACGTAGATAGCGTAAACTATAAGACTATCTTTGAGTTTGGTGAAACTGTAACAAGTCTTGATGGTAATACTGCTGTAATTGAAGAGAACAACCTTGACCTTGATGGTGTTATTGATGATAAGTTAGTTCTTTCTAAAACATCAGGTACATCTGAATATGAAACAGGAACATACAGTATATTCTTAAACGATATAATCTATTCAGCAAGTTCTAATATCGCTGCTAAGATTACAAGTATTTCTCCATATAGAGATCCTATTGTTTCTATCAACTTAGTACGTCCTGTTGGTAGTACAACTGGATCATGGTCTAGTTTTGAAGAAGGTGATAAATTCCAAGGACCTGGTGGAACTGCTACTGGTGAAATTGTAAGAATTGACTTTGAAGCAAACCCTGTAATATTATACTACTTAAAGTCTAGTGAGGCAGAGATTTCAGATGGAGAAACAATACAAAGATACTTCCCTGATGCACAAGGAAATAGATTACTAGATTCTCTTACAGAGGTAGTTGCTGGTTCCAATACATTAGGTGATATTGTTGATACTCTTATTATTAACAAAGGATCTACATTTAACGGTATTATATTTGAGAGACTTATATCTCTATCTAATCAGAACGTAATTCTTGACAATATTGCTGAGACTACAATTACACCTACTACATTAACAGATGCAAGTGATCGTATCAACGCTGACTTCCTAGATTTTGAAGAAGTAAGATCTACTGAAATTGAATATGAGAACTTAACTGGTGGTGTAATAGCAGCAAACGATATGCTTCGTTCTATTACATTTGAGTATGGTAACCAAGTAACTAACGCTAAGAATAGATGGCAAGATGGTGGTCGTATGATCTCTCTAAACAAAGACGAGATCGTTGACTTTGCTAATGCACAGATAGCAGTTGAGCACCCAGGATTCTACTACCCAGGTGATAACATGACTGATGCTTGGAGTAGATATGCTGATGCTTATCGTCTAATCATCAAGAATATAGATTACATTGCTAACAAAGCATATGCATTGATGGTTGCACAATATCCATCATTAACAATTCCATCTGGACCTAAGTGTGTTAGAGATACCAAGTATATGATCGAGGCATTAGCATTCGACGTTTATAGTGGTGGTACGAAATACACACGCAAATTGTTACAAAAGTATTTCTCAACCGATGGTACGACCTTCTTATATGTAAATAATGAGGCAGAGGCAACTAACTATGCATTTGGTCAGGCAGTTAGTTTGATGAAACAGGCATTGAGCAATATGCTCACTGGTTCTGAAACTGTTGACGGTGTGACCTACGTTAAGTATAATGAAAGAACTGCTGGTGGTTCCAGCGGAACTGGGATTACTGCTGACCCTTCACCAGGTAATCCTTATGGAACTGCTGGCACCAATACCACAAACTATGGTGCTACTAATTGTTCAGATGTTCAGTCAGCTTTACAAACTTTATATGACAACGTTTCTGTTGTACTTACTGCTGGTTCTCTCGCTGATTTACTTGACGAGGTAACTGTCACACAGTACACTGCACATGAAATTAAGTGCAGAAGAGACATAGGATATCTTGTAGATGCATTATCAACAGATATCACAACTGATGGTAACTTCCAAACTGTCAAGTTTATTAAGACATACTTTGATAATATTGGTGTTCCTATTTCTAATGGATTTGTAGGAGAGGTAAAAGAATATCTATCTGCATTTAAACATGTAGCAGAATTATGTAAGAGAGCAATCAATAATTTATTATATGTACAGGTTAACACTAGAACACCTGAGACAGGTTATATGTTGAAAGATCCAACAACATATCAAGGTCCTTATCTTGGTGCTGCTGGAACTACACTAACACAATTTACACCAACTGCTGTTACATATACTCCTGCTAATGGTCAGTTAGTAATGACTATTGGTAATCATAGTTTGACCACATCAGATACTGTTAAGATCAGACCTTACAGTTTGAACTTCACATGTACTATGGACGGTGGTGCTTCATTCCACCCATATCCTAGAACAGGTGACCCAGCATTTAACGCTGATCTAAATATATCTGCTACAACTCAAACTTCTATTACAGTTGACGTTGGGGCATCTCCTCTTGTACAATATACACCTACTGGTGCAACCTACGATCCAGCAACAGGTGTAATGGTTCTTACTATTGGAACTCATTCACTTGAAATAGGTGATCCAGTAACACTTGCCGACCTCTCAATTACATTTACTTGTACACAAGACGATAACACTACACCAAAACAATATCCAAGAACAACTGACCCTGCGTCTGGTGCATCTTTACCAGTTGTTGCTAAGGATACAAATACTATTTCTATAAACGTCGGTGCTTCTGCACAGACTGATCAATATGCTCACACATTTGTTTCTGCCTCTGCTAACGCTGTTAGTTCTGGTGGTGGTTTTACTCATACATTTGTTTCTGCTGAACCTAATGCTGTATACAATGGGGGCGGAACCGAAGCAGCATATTATGATCCTAATTATTATAGTGGAGTTAACGAAGGTCTTGGTAATTGTGCAGACGTTCAAGCAGGCATTCATACATTAATAACACACGTTACTACTGCAATAGGTGCAGGATCACTTAGTGCTGTTCCTACTGGTGCTGCTCTAAATGATGGTGGATATGTAGAGAATGAAAACCTTAGAGTATTTAAGATTGCATATAAAGATTTACAAGGTAATGGATTCTTCCTTCCTGGTGAAACAATCAGAGGTTCAAGTTCCAATGCTAACTTTATATGTAAGGGAACAAATGCTGGATTGAAGTGGTTATTTACTAACGCTGTTACTGGTACATTTACAGATAGAGAGTACGTCTCTAACTCTAAATTAACTGTTAATGGTTCTGCTGTTCTAACAAAATTACAGAAGAAAGCAGGAACACAATCAATAAGATTTGACGCTGGTTCTTACTTAGCACATACATTATCTGATCGTCAGAAGTTTGGTACTGCTGACTTTACTATTGAGATGTGGATACGTCCTAACTCAGTAAGTGGTACACAGTTCTTATATGATACAAGAACTACAAGTGCAACATTGGTAGGATCTCCTGTATTGTATCTTGATGGAACACAAATCAAATACTGGTATGATAGCACAGATCATATCGTAGGTGCACATAACTTAACTGCTAATGTTTGGGGTCATATTGCTCTTACTAGAACAACAGGTATTACTAAGTTGTTTGTAAATGGTACACAAGTTGGTGGTGACTATAATGATACTAATAACTACCTAGAAAGACCATTTAATATTGCTGCTGATTGGCAGGGTGCTAATGGATTTGTTGGACATATGGATAACTTCATACTCCACACAGAATCTAAGTACTCAAATACATTCACCCCAGGATTTACATATCCAACAGATACTGCTAAGGTAACATTTGGATTAGATTGTGAGTCACCTATAATCATCAGTACAGAAGATTGCTTCGGTACATATACAGGTCAGACAAACTCTACTGCTACAAGTAAGAAAGTTAACTATGATAATAAGACAGTTATTATTGAGGATATTGATTTAGGTAGAGACTCATATAGAGAAGCAGCAGATATATTAGAACTTAACTTAGATTGGATGGCAGAAACTGCTGTTGGTTTAATGGCAGCAAAATATCCTGATTTCATAATTCCAGGTGACAGTAGTACTAGCACAACTGGTACTGCTAAGTGTGTTCGTGATACTAAGGAATATATCGCAAAAGCAATTATTGCTGATATCAGATATGGTGGTAATTACAACAGTACAATCTCTGGTAGAGGATATCTAACCAAGGCGGGTGGTTTAGATTACGTTGGTAATGAACTTTTACAATCTGTATATGCTTGGAATGAACTTGCTAATGTAATGAACTATATCATTACAACTACAAGTAGTGATCTTGTAAATTATCCTGCTGGTGGAACAAAATATACAGAGATTCTAAGAGTTCCTAATAACTTCTCTTCCCCTGCATCTCAGGCAATACAAGATGAGATAACAAGTCTATCAGATCAGATAATTAATATTCTTGCTCCTACTGGTGATAGATTTAGGGATGCTGGTGATGCATTGTGGAAGAACAGAGATTACATTGCAGAAGAAGTTGCTCTTAAAATACAAAATGACTATAAAGCAAATATCAATGGAACAGATTATGACTTCTTAGTGATGCCTGGATATGGTCAACCATATTGTGAAAGAGATATTAAGGTTTACATTCTTCCTGCTGTTGTTACTGATTTACTAACAGGTGGTAACTCTGCTACACAATATGCTATCGATCAATATATCAATCCTTCTAGTCAGATCATTCATGTAGAAGATCAACTAAGTGCTATGTTAGATGCATTTGAACATACTAAGAAATTAGCACATCATGCAATCAACCAAACATTATTAACATTTGGTACAACTGCATCTAGTATTGGAATCTCAGCTGAATATGCAGATGATTACTATGTTGCTGAGTACACACAGATAGAAGCATATAGAGACACAACAGTCACAATAGACACACAAGCACCTGATCAAAGTAGAGTTTCTCCAAGTCATAATATTTGGATGGATACTGCTGATCAGTTAGAAAGAAACAAACATGTTATTGCATGGGAAGCAGTTCACACAATGAATGATATGTCTTACTTCCTAGACTTCCAAGTTCCAGGTGGTAGAACAAATTGTGCTGATGACCTAGTAGATGTTATAGAAGCAATGGTTCATGATATTAGACTAGGTGGTAACTCTAAGACTTGGGATGCTGCTGCACTATATCTTGATCCAGAAGATAGCAGTCTTATCCATGTAGAAGGTGAAGATAAAGCATCTAAGTGGGCAATGACATGGGCAATGGAAATAGCAATCCTTACCATGAGAAATGGATTTGGTAGAGAGAACCTTTACATCTACGATCCAGAAGATAATACTGGTGCAGAAGGTGGAGAAGCAACTGGTGGTGGCGGTGCTTCTGAATCATTTAATGAAGTTGAGACAAGTACATATGAACAGAATGGTGCTATTGATAGATTTATTGATGCTGCAAATATAGTTGAAAGAAATATTAGATTCATTGCAGAGCAAGCAGTACATGAAATGCTTGTACAATTCCCATCACTACACAACACTGATTGGGTAAGTGGCGTGGGTCCATTCACCCCAGCAGCAGGAAGCATAACATATGATGCTGCTACTGGTGTCATAACATATGACCATGGTTCTGCTCATGGACTAACAACAGGGCGTAAGATCTATGTACGCCAAGAGTCATTAGTATTCACATGTACTAAGGATAATAATAATTCTGAGCATGCATATCCTAGAACAACCGATCCATGGTATAACAAAGGTATTGCAATTACATCAACAGGTACAAATACATTTACATTTAATGTTGGTGCTGCTGGTGCAAACGATCAATATGTACATACATTTGTAAGAGCAGAGCATGAAGCAATCACTGTTGCTGGTAAGCATGACTGTGTACAAGACGTTACTGATGTTCTTGATGCAATCCAGTGGAACTTACGTCACGGTGGTAACAACAAAGTATTCCATGCTGCTGAAATGTATACAGATGGAACTGCACTTGCACACGTTTCTGGTTACGTTACAGAAGTAACTTGGGTAATGAATAAAGCAAGAGATCTTGCTATACAAGTAATGAGACAGGAGACTGTTACTACTACTGGTTCTACACATGGATTCTCACAGAAATTATTCACTGACTTAGACTTCTTCCCATATAATCAATCAAACTATACTATTACTGCTGATGGTAGTACACCTCTTTGTGCTGACGTAGCATCTGCTATAACAACATTTGCATCTATCGTTACTGATACACTTGCTAACCCTGTACAGATAACTGATGGTACGATTCAGAAATCACTACCAAATATTTGGCCAATCAAGTATGCTAATGATATGGCAAATCGTGATACATCAATCACATTTGATGAAAATGGTGGTACATCTGGTTGGAACAATACTTGTGCACAGGCAGCATCTGGTATTGAGACATTATTCAATCTTGTAATGGATACAATAGAGAAGGCAGCATCTTCAAGTCCTGCTCCTAGTCATCTAACAACTGTTACTAGAACAACCCCATACAATAGTAATGCTGCATATCAATACTATACATGTTACAACGTTATATCTGCATCTGATACATTATTTGATCTAATGATTGATACACTTGGTGGTGGTAATTCTCCACATACAGGTGGTAACTATTCTGAACGTTTCATTGCAAGATACCTAACATTTAACAAAGGAGCAATCTCTCGTAAGGCATTTGCTGAGGTACAATCACAATATCCTACAACCAATGCTGAAATAGGGTTTGCAGAAACTATAATGGATGCTGTTATCTACGACTTGAACACTCGTGGTAATGCTGGAATGATGAAGTATGTAAATACATGGTTTGATGGTGAAGGTAACTTTATTGCATTCCCAACTGTTGTTAGACAACACTTAGTATTCTATCTCTTGCGTATTGCAGAGGCAGCAAAACGTATATCCTATGACCAGAATAATACATCAGAATGGGGAGCACAAAATACTTATGATGCATACTTTGATCCTACTCTTTCTGCTGCTATACTCAATCGTATTGAATATCAGAAGGAATCTACTGAGTTCTTCATGGACGCATCAATTAACGTTGCTGAGTTTGCATTAACCAGAGGTACACCTCCAACAAATAATACTATTACATGGATCAATAATACACATGCAACCAATGATCGCAACTTATACGATGAAGGTAATGACTGGAACACTGACCCTGATCTTGTTCTTAATACACCAACAGTCGAGGTTGGATTCGAGAGAAGAGAACATAGAGTTAAGATTACTCGTCCTAATTTCTATTCTCGTGGTGATGTATTAACTTACGTTCCTGCATCAGCAGATATTGAGCAAGGATTACAAGGACAGAATTGGTTCTATGTTCTTAATGCAACTCCAACATACTTTGAGATTTCAAGAGAGATTAGACACGATGCAAGATACTCACGTTTCCGTGTAGACACTCTTACAACTGGTCAACAACAGTTTGCTGTTGATGTAAGATCTGGTATCGAAAGAGCAACTACAACATTTGGTGTCAGAGATATTGATACACCTGTAAGTGGTGGATTTAATATTGCTGATGTTGTTGCTGGTATCACATCTGATTCTCGTGCTGACGTTATAAGCACTAGAAATAACGAAGCAAAAGTTATTAAGTTGTATAGCAAGTTCTTTATCGACGCTGCATCTGGTAGATTTACAAATGGAGAGACAATACAGGTTCAAGGTTCTGCATCTAACAATGGTAGTATCGTTCAGACATCTGTACTGACAGGTGATAATAGTAACGAAGGTTATATTTACGTTGAGAATATTACTGGTGCATTCAGTGACGATGATGTATTAGAAGGTGTTGATAGTGGTGTTACTGCTAGTGTAAATGGCACAGGTAAGACTCGTATGTTGGTCAACCTAGACAGAGGAGCATTTGCTGTTAATGAAATGATATTCAACAAAGCAAACTCCGCTGAGGCAGATATCATTCTTTATGAAAACTCTGCTGGTGCTCTTACAAGTAACACAGGTGGTAGAATTAGTATTGATATTGAATCACTAGATCAAGACTTTGTTGATGGTGATATCATCTATGGTTCTGTAACAGATAAGATTCTTGATATTGCAGACATTAGAGTATCAGGATTAGATCAGATTGAACTTAATCAGTTTGTACATGGTACTAAGACTGTTCAGTATCAGGTTGCTAGTGTCACAAGAGACCAAGGATTTACAGGTGACTTTGCAGCAGGAGATTTAGTATATCTCCTACAAGGAACTATTCCAAAAGAACCAGGTTGGACTGCTGTTGTAACTGAATACAACTACGATCAGGAGAATAGTATTCATAACATCTATCTTGCTAACTTTACACCTTATGGTTCAGCAGCAGATGGTACAACAGTTGATGATCCAAATCTAGCAGTCAATGGTGCTATCGGTAAATTTGAGAACCTTAATAACTTCCCAATTATATTTGCTAACCTAAGTAGTGCAACAATTACTAACTACACATCTTATGGACGTGTTGCTGGTAAGGCAATCTCTGGTACAACTGGTAGAATATGGTTAGAAGATATAAGTGGTGACTTCCCAAGTAATTTAAGCATCATATCTGACTATGGTTGGACTGCTGGTGTTACACAGAGTAAAGGACTACTCGGACGTTGTGATAGATATTTCAGAGGATTTGATGGGGTTGCAACAACATTCAAGTTGACCGTCAACAATGGCGAAAGATACTTCCCCGACCCTGCTGGTCACATCCTCACATTTGTCAATGGTGTACTACAACCCCCAGGAGCAAACTTTGCATACACTGCCTTCTCAGACCAGATCCAATTTACAGAACCTCCAACTATCGGATCTGAGTTTATCGGATACTATGTCGGTAAGTTACGCCAGTTGGACGACATTAGTTTTGAATTTGATTCACTTCGTTCGTCCTTCAACCTCAAATACCTTGGTGGATTCTACTCACTAACATTAACAGAGGGTGTTGATTCTGCGACAATATTACCAGAAAACAATATTATCTGTTCATTGAACGGTGTTATACAGGAACCTGGAATAGGTTACGAACTTGTTGGTTCAAGAATAATCTTTGCTGAAACTCCTCGTGCAGGATCTACATTTGTAGCATTCTCATACATTGGTTCTGATGCTGACGTTATCGCTGCAACTGTTGTACCTCCTATCGAAGCAGGAGACGTATTAGAGATCGAAGGAGAAGGTTCTCCTCGTGAAGTTGCGTTGATCGAATCTTCAAACTCCTTAATTACTTTCGAGTACACAGGAACTGTTAAGGGTCGTGACGCTTCTGCGTTATCAACTATAAAAGCGGGTGAAATAACAAAAGCAATAATCACAACTCCTGGTGATGGTTATTCATCACGTCCACAAGTTGATGTCATATCATCTACTGGATTTGATGGTCGTGTTCGTGCGTTGATGGGTATATCAAGTATCGTTGTTAAGAACGCTGGTATTGGTTATGCATTACCTGATGTTGTTGTAGAAACAACTGTTGAAGATGATTTCGTTGCACCTACTGGTGGTGGTGTTAACGGTGGATTTGACACATACCTTGGACAAGGTACAGATGCAGATGGTAATCCAATCGTTATCGTTGCTGGTTATATTGTTATCAATGCTCAACCAACAAACGTAACTGTTAACCAAGGTCAGACTGCATCATTCACAGTAGATGGATCATTCAGACTACAATCTGATAACAGTGTAGGAACTACACCTCTCAACTATCAGTGGCAGCGTAAGCAATACGGTGAAACTGCATGGTCAAACATCACTGGTTCTACACAAGCAGTTTACACATCTAACGCTGCTGAACAGGCAGATGATGGTGATGAGTTCAGAGTTGCTATCACCGCTGCTGGTGCACAACCTGTTTACTCCAACTCTGTAATCCTAACAGTACAGACTGGTGCTACTGTAATTTCTAACTTCACACCTAATCAACTCTTCCAATAAATAAATCATGGCAGGGACCGCAACCTACAATCCAGCAACACGAATCATAGATGTATCAGCAGATGGTTTACCAAACCCTGTACTCTATGGTACGTTTCCTAATGCGAATAATCCTAGTTCGGTAACTGAGCAAGACTTTGACCATGACTTTTATTTTAGAGGTGGTACATTTGGTGTTACAAGAACATTTGATACTGCAACATACACACAGAATGGATACCTAGTATCATTACCACTCTCGGCTAACGACAATACGCTGCTCGGAACTACTGAGAGTGGACAGATTAGGGTTAACGATAGGATTCTATTTGTATTCGATAAGGACACTGCTAACGAACGTAAACAAGTATTCATATACAGAGGGACAACTCAGACTGCTATTGCTGGGGAGTTTTGGAGAGAGACAAGTAATAATTTACAACTTATTGTAGACTTTGCTTCTGATCAAAATGGTACAGTAGAGTATTACGATCAAAGAAATGCTCGTGTTGCAACACCTCTTGGTGCTATTGGTGTAGCATCTAATGGTGTAGTATTCTTTAATCCTAGTGCTGGTGATGGAGGTAATCCCCCAGCAGGATTTAATTGGAATGCACACTTTGAAGATGCTGTGGTAAGTTTTGGAGATGATAATTGTGGTGGACACCCAGAACAGACAGGACAATATCATTACCATGACACTGACTTCTTAGCATGCTGGAAAGCAAATGCTGTTATGTCAACATACAATGATTACTATGGTTCATCACAGTATAATGGTGACAATCTAAGGCACCCAGATGGGCACTCAAAGATGGTTGGAATAGCATTTGATGGATTCCCTATCTATGGACCTTATTTCTACACAAGTCCTTGGAACAATGGATCTGGTATATCATTAGCAACAAGTTCTTATAGAATAAAAGCAGAAGAGGTTGCAGGCAGACCTACCTATGGTACCAGTCAACTTAATCCTCCTGCTGGTTCTCTGATGCAAGACTGGGAGTATGCAGAGGGTCTTGGTGTATTAGATTATCATAATGGTAGATTCTGTGTAACACCAGAATATCCAAATGGAACATATGCATATTTCTTATCTACTGAGTTAGATAGTGAGTCAAATTTGAAAGCAATATTCCCATACTTGATGGGTTTCACATGTAGGGAATCAATAGATCAACCACCAAACAACGGAGCACAGGCACCCCCTGCACCTCCATCAGGAGGAGGAGAAGCACCTCCTGCAACTATTCAGATTGGTGCACAACCAGCAAACGCAACTGCTGCTGCAAATCAAACAGTCACATTTGTTGTTACTGCTGCTATATCACCCGAAGATGGTCCCAAGTCTTATCAGTGGTATAGATCAACTGATGGTGGATTCTCTTTTGCTGTTGTTACTGGTGCAACAAGCAATTCATATGCATTCACTGCATTATCATACATGACAGGATACAAATTCCGTTGTGTAATTGCAGGACCTATTGGACAAACACCAGCAACAAACTCACCATTAACAACTGAAATCGCTACATTAACTGTTACTGGTGTTGGCGGTGGAACTGCTGAGGACTTCTCATCAACTAACTTGAAGTTGGATAGCACACAAGTTTCCTTCGACGCCACATAAATAAAACTGTACAAACTGTAAAAAGATGGCTAAACAAACGATTGGGATTGGATCTTCTGCAAATGATGGCACAGGTGACACCCTGCGTGATGGTGCTATCAAGGCAAATTCTAATTTCACAGATATTTACGATAAACTAGGGGATAGTACAAATGTTCTCATAGACATCGGTGCTGGAATAACCGAGGGACAAGTTCTTAAATGGACTTCATCTCCAACTCCTGCATTCCGTGGTTCAGATTATAATTTACTAAGCAGTAATTTAGACACTAATGGTAATGATATTGTTTCTGACGGAACTGATGCTATTACAATACATCAAACAGGAACTGGGCATATTAATCTTAGAGCAGGCGGTTCTGGGTCAGCTTATACACGAATAGATGGCACAACAGGTTATCTAACGTGGTATGCTCCATACGCACTCGAATCTGATCTTCCTAGTGCAACAGACCAGCATGGTATGTTTGCACATGTACATGGCACAGGTAAAGGTTACTTCGCTCATGCTGCTGCATGGGTCAAGTTGATGGACTATAACGATGGTATATCTGCACTTACTGATGTAGATACAACTGTCAACGGTGGTCCTTCTGATGGACAAGTTCTAAAATGGAACGACACTAATAGTAAGTGGGAACCAGCAAACGACCAGCAATCTGGTGGTGGAGGTGGTGGAACCACACAAAACTTATTTGAAACTGTTAACGCAGACACAGGAACAACAACTGCATCTGCTGCAAACGACACTTTAATTATTGCTGGTGGTACAAATATTGCAACTTCACTTACAGGAGATACATTAACCATCAACATGACAGGTTCACTGGGTGCACCTGATCAAAACATATTTGCAACGTTAGGTGCTGACAACGCAACTATCACAGCAAACACTACAACTGATACATTAACATTTACTGGTGGAACAGGAATCACCACAAATGCAAATGCTGGTGCTATTACAATAACAAATGATTCACCTAACGTGGTGCAGAATGTTATTAAAACTATTGCTGCAACAAGTGGATCTTACACTGGTGTTGCTGCTGACTCAACTATGAACATAGTTGGTGGAACAGGTATTACAACTGCGGTTTCAAGTAATACTCTTACAATTACAAATACAGTTGCTCTCCCTAGTGCAACATCAGGACAGTCACTTCTATATGGTGCAAGTTCATATGAAGCAGTTGCATCACCTACATTGTCATATAGCTTTACATCAGATGGCACATCGCAGAATTATTTGGTAACAGGTCCTGGTCTGTCTAGTGGTAGTGACTCAACGATCTATGTGTACAGAGGATTCACATACAGATTTGATAATACAACTGGAAGTGGACACCCACTAGCAATCAGGGTATCTGATGGTGGTTCATCTGTTTCTAATGTCAGTGGTTCAGTGAATGGTGTTCAGTTATGGACAGTTCCACAAACACTTGCTGCTGGTACAACTTATGTTTATCAGTGTACTATACACGGTAATATGAAAGGAGATATAGTAGTAGTATAATGACAAGAACTGTACCTGGAAGCGGAGCATCAATTCAACCTGTATTCAATAGTGTGTACGGTGTGAAGGATGTTATCGTGACAAATTCTGGGTCAGGTTATAGTGCTGCGGATCCTCCTAAATTAACTATTGGTAATTGTGGTACACCTATTCGTGATGCTGTACTAGCAGCGAATATTGCTGATAATGGTGAAATATTATCAGTAGATGTTATAGACCCTGGTGAAGGATATAACCCATTACGTCTTATTATTGATTCTGACGAAAGTAATATCGTACAGGCAGATGCAAATATTATATTGAATGAAAGTGATATTGTAGATCAACAAGGTACTATAATTGCTCCTGCTGGTTCTATAAATTATATCCAAGTTACTAGACCTGGTGATGGTTATTTCAGTGCTAATGCAAGACTAGAAGGTGGTGGTGGATCTGGTGCTGAACTTGTACCTACTGTTGGACAGGTAACAGGTTTATCTGTTGAGAACAATGGTAGATCATATACAGCAGAAGATATTACTTTGGTTATATCTGGTGGTGGTGGACAAAATGCTACTGGTGTTTGTGAGGTAAATCAATTCGGTACAGTTGAAGGTATAACAATATCAAACCCTGGTGAGTTCTTTGAGACACCTCCTCTTATTCAACTTATTGGTGGTGGTGGATCTGGTGCTCAGGCAGAGGCAGAAATAAATCTTGGTAAGATTACTGCAATTAATATATTGAACCCTGGTGGTGGATATACTTCTCCTCCTAGTGTAATCTTTACAAGAGATACAAACTTAATAAGAACTCAGAGAAATAGAACATCATTAGTATCTGCATTCTTTGAGATAACTGCATTGATTCGTAATGCAACTGCGACTGATAGCACAATATATGTTGAGACAACCGATGCTTTCCCTGGATCTGGTAAGTTCCAAATAGGTAGAGAGATTGTCAGATATACAGGTAAGACTGCTATATCATTTACTGGTTGTGATAGAGGTATTAACTTCCGATATGACCAGCGTGTCTTACTGGACAATCTTGCTGATGATCCTTCAACTGGTATATCTGGTTATAACTTTACTGTATCTGATAGAGTTAGAAGAGTACAGGAAGATAAAACTAACAAAGTTGCTATCGTATATGACTGGCGTCCAGAGACAAGAGAATTATTCCTAATCTTCCAAGTTGACGAACTAGCATTTATTGATGGTGGTAGATCTAACGAAAGAACTGCTGTTATCCAATTCATTGGTGGTACTGCGTCATCTACTGAAACAGGAGAGGCACCACACGTCCTTATTGATGATGAGACATCTTCTATTGTTACATTTGAGAGTCCTCTCGGTGTATTAGAAGGAAAGAGATTTGAAGATGATGATGAATTACAAGGTGCTGGTGATGGAATACCTGACCTAGTAAATACTGGTACAGATTATGAGAATGAAATCAGTCTTGATGGTGGTATAGCATCATCACTATATGGTATTGAGGAGACTGTTGGTGGACAGAACACTACACTGTTCCAGACAGCAGACCAATTATATGATTCAAGTTTAGTTCCACTAACTGCATCTGTGCAGCAAGCAGGAGCATTAGATGATGGTATTGAGCATACTTCTCTATCAACTATTAAGTTGAGAAATGCTCAGAACAACTTTACAGTTGGTGAGACAGTAACTGGTTCAACAACTGGTGTTACTGCGATTGTGGTAGAGACACAATCTGCTGCTGATGACTTTGGATATGTATATTTAAAGGTACAAACCATGACTAACAGCGGATCAAATTACAAATTTACAACTTCTGATACACTAAACGGAGGCAGTTCGGGTGCCAACGGTGTGTTTGTATCACAAGAATATACTAACCTTGTCAGAAAAGAGCAAGAGTAACCACTATAAATAAAAGGAAGGTAAACTAAACAATGGCACTCCTAACCGACCAATTTAGAATTTTCACTGCTAAAAGATTCATAAAATCTTTGGAGGGTGCTGATGCGACTCAATCTGACTTGCAAGCAGGATCTAACAGAGATCGTTTGTATGTTTTCATAGGACGTCCACAAGAGTGGGATAATGAAAACGCACCTCCGACTCCCGTTGATTCTTTCCAAGAGTTCAGTGATACATTCTCCGACATGATTTCACTGAAACGTGTCTTAGCAAACGATACAATTCAAGTTGTAAGACGAATTGACTGGACTCCCCCAGAGCAGACTACTGGTGGATTAGGTTACGTCTATGACATGTATCGTCATGATTACAGTTCAACTAAGACTGCATCTTCTGGTGCTACTAAGTTATATGACGCAGATTTCTACGTTGTAAACTCACAGTATCAGACATATAAGTGCATCTATAACGGTACATCACCTAGTGACCCTAACGGTAAACCTTCTACTGTTGAACCTACTGGTACATCTACATCTATTATCACAACCTCCGATGGTTATCGTTGGAAGTATTTGTACACCATTCCTGTTGGTCAGGTTTTAAAGTTCTTCTCGAACGATTATATGCCTGTGCTTGCCGACGTTGCTGTTACAGGTGACGCTGTTGGTGGAGAGATTGACACAGTTGTTATCCAAGCATCTGGTACAGGTTACAACAACGGTACATATGAAAACGTACCGATCAAAGGTGACGGAGTTGGTGGTAGAGTTTCACTTGTTGTTGACGGTGGTAAGGTTGTATCCGCTACTGTGACATCTGGTGGTTCTGGTTACACCTTCGGTAAGATTATCATTGATGAGGTTAATGGTATTGGTGCTGGTACAGGTACTGGTGCTGCTATTGACGTTATCATTCCCCCAGAATTAGGTCATGGTTCTGATCCTACCAAAGAACTTGGTGGATATAGAGTTATGATCAATACGAAGTTCACCTATGATGAAGGATCAGGTGACTTCCCAACTGATAACGATTATCGTCGTATCGGTCTTGTTATAAACCCAAACCAGTATGGTACGACAGAACTGACATCTGCTATTACGTTGTCTGCTACTCGTGCTGTTATCTTCTCACCTACCTTTACAGGTACGTTCTCAACTGATGAGATTATCACACAGTCAAGAACCGTAGGTGGACAACAGGTAACTGCAAGAGGTCGTGTTATATCATGGAATACTACAACAAAAGTTTTGAAGTATTATCAAAACAGAATTGATGGTGTGTTCCCAGAAATTACTGGTAACCTAACAGAATTTGAAGGAGGTAACCCTGTAACAGGTGCTACTTCTGGTACATCCGCTGATCCTGATATCAACTTCCCAGTTGTATCTGGTATCTCGACCCGAGTCATTAACAACACTGAATACGACTTAGGTATGTCCTTTACTAATGGTTATGCGAAACCAGAGATCGATCCTAACTCAGGGGAGATTATCTACATAGATAACAGAGGAGCAATCTCTCGTGCTGGTGACCAAATTGAAGATATTAAAATTGTAATCGAGTTCTAAGATGCCACAGAATACCAATCTGAATATAGCTCCTTATTTTGACGACTTTGATAAGGACAAAAACTTTTATAGAGTTCTCTTTCGACCAGGATTCCCAATCCAAGCGAGAGAACTTACCACTATGCAATCTATTTTGCAGAACCAAGTGGAAGCAATGGGATCACACCTCTTCAAAGAAGGTGCAATGGTTATCCCTGGTCAAGTTGGATATGACCTTAATGTAGATTGTTTAATAATCCAGCAGTCATTCTTAGGAGTAGACGTAGAGACATATCGTACACAGTTAAATGGAAAAATTGTAGAGGGTCTTACCACTGGCATCAAGGCAAAGATTCTTTTCTCTATTCCAGCAACAACAAGTACAAGAGGATATATCACATTCTATGTTAAGTACGTTGAGTCAGGAGACACAACATCATCTGCTACTACAAAGAAGTTTGGTGATAATGAACAGTTAATATGTGAAAATGAGATAACTTTCGGTAATAGTTTGATCGAAGTTGGATCACCATTCTCACAGTTACTTCCAGTAAATTCTACTGACATTGGATCTGCTGCTTATATAAGTGAAGGTGTATATTTCATAAGAGGACACTTTGTAGATATTCCTACTGAGTACATCATATTAGAACAGTATGATAACAACCCATCATACAGAGTTGGTTTTGATATCTCAGAATCTATCATTACGCCAGAAGATGACCCATCATTAACAGATAATGCTATTGGTTCATCTAACTATTCTGCCCCTGGTGCACATAGATTTAGAATTAAAACACAGTTAGTTAAGAAACCTATTAATGATGATACAGATAAGAACTTCATTGAACTTCTTCGTATCAGAAATTCTACTGTTGAAAACTTTGTTGACACAACATCATACAACGAGATTGAGAAATCTATTGCTCGTCGTACATTTGAAACACATGGTGACTATGTTGTTAACTCATTCGAGGTTCGTGCAAGAGAACACTTAAACGATCAGTTTAACAATGGTGTGTATCTTCCAGGAACTTCATCTCCTGCTGAACAGGTTGCTAGTGAGAACTTTGCTGCACTTGAAGTAGGACCTGGTAAAGCATATGTAAAAGGTTATAGAACTCAATTACTTGCATCTACATATGTTGATGCTCCTAAACCAAGAACATTTATAGGACGTCAGAACCAAATTATTCCTATTGACTTATCACAGTCAGTAGAGGTATATGACATTTGGGGGTGGCCAAGTATTGCAGGAGAAGGTGTTACTAACTGCTATCAGGTTGTTGATCTTAGAGACGACTGGTTAGGAACTGGTGCTTCTAATGCTGCACAAGGAAATAAAATTGGTAAGGCAAGAGTCTTACAACTAGAAGCAGATGGATCAAAATATAACTTGTTCTTATTTGATATACAGATGTTTACTGCAATTAACTTTGCAAGTTCACAGACTATAAATGATGGTGAGGTAATTGTAGGACGTTCATCTGGTGCAAGAGGATATGTATATGAAGCATCTGGTGACTCTGCTGTTGTTCATCAGGTATCTGGTGAGTTCCAAATAGGAGAAGTTCTTGAAAGAGATGGTCGTGTATTAGATACATGTTCTGCTGTATTCAACTATGAACAATCTGATGTACGTCAGGTAGTTGGATATGAAGATCCAGCAACTTCTGCTACTGTAACATTTACTGCGTCATTAGCATTAAATGAATCAATATCATTAATTGGTAAAACAGTTACAGTTGACCAAGCATCTTCTACTAAAACAATTACTGGTTTCGATACTGCATTCTCTGCTGATATCAGACCTGGTGAAGTTATATCTCCTGTTGCTACTACTAACAAAGGTCAGACATCACTTAGAGTTCAGAGAATAGATTCTACTAGCATTGCATTTACTTCTGCTAATAGAAAGAACACTGGTCTAACTCCTGTATTTAATTTTGGATTACAGACTGCTGTATTAGATTCTAGTTTAACAAAAGGTAGTATAACTGATGCAGAATATCCTGCTATTCAGTTTACACGTTTACGTCCTATCTTCACACAGAAGAATGTAAGAGACGGTGAACTTGTAATTGATATGCCCAAGAAAGCAATCAAGTCTATTGCTGATGAATCATTTACATCTATCAAGACTTTCTATAACAAACAGTTATCATCTGGTGACGTTACATTTACACTACCAGAGAACGAACAGTTTACTACATTAGATAACGAGAACTATAACTTAACTATCGTTACTGGATCTAACTCTAACACAGGATATGGTTGGACCCCAGGAACTAATATTGATATAGAGAATGAGTCGACTAAGAACTCTCCTACTATCTCAGTTACATTTGGTGCTAACAGACAGTCACTACAAGTTACTGGTATCAACAATGGTTCTGGTGGTAGTGCTAACATTACTCGTGTTACATTGACTGCTGCTGTATCTGTAAACACTGTATCTAAGAAGATTAAAACTGCTGCTAAGATGAGAACCATGAAGGTTATCAGAACCAGAGAGCAGAATGATGTAATGAAATACGGACTAGCATTTGGTAACTTGTATGGTACAAGAATTGAAGATGAAGAAATATCTTTTGCATTGAATGATGTTTATAAAGTGCATGCTGTATATGAATCTACTGATGATAATGATGCACAAGTCCCTTACGTTGTATTAACAGAAAACGTATTCTTCGAGAACGGTAGTGTTGTTGTAGGAAGAACATCTGGTGCAAGGGCAAGGGTAGTATCATTCAACTCCAACAACAATAGGTTGTATGTAGTTCCATTAAGTTCTGATTACTTCGGAACTGGTGAATCTATTGATGGATTTGATGCTGACTTGAATGCACTTGTCGGTGTTACTGAGGATGGTGATGGAGCAATCGAAAGAGGATCCAGAGACATCTCAGGTAATTTTGAATTAGATTCAAACCAAACACCATTCATGTATGGTGTATCAAAAATTGTTAGGAAGGCAGGAACCAGCGAACCAAAGAGAAAACTTGCTGTTGTATTTGACTACTTTATTCACGAACCATCTGGCGATTATTTCTCTAACCAATCTTACTCTGGTATAACATTCTCTGAGATACCTAGGTATAGATCCGAACGCAACTCAAAATACTTAACAGATGGAATCGATTTTCGTCCTGGTGTTGGTGAACTTGCTAGTGGCTCGGGTACTGTGGAGCAACCGTACTTCACAAATTGTAAGTCTCTTGACTTCGACTCTCGTATTTTTACAAGCACAGGTGGTGCTGGTGGTTCTACTATTTTTAATATACCCAAAGTAGAAGAATTCTTCCGTGCCGACTACGACTACTATCTACCACGTCAGGATAAACTCTTCATGACACATGATGGAGATCTAAAACTCTCCATGGGTGTACCAAATGAAGATCCCCCAGAAGCAGATAACATTGATAAAGCAATGTTACTTGCTAAAATTACATATGAACCTTATGTGTATGATGTAGAAGAAGACATCTTAATTATAATAAACCAGCAACGTCGTTACACTATGGAAGACATAGGTAACATGGATAGACGTTTACAGTCTCTTGAATACTATACATCATTATCATTACTAGAAGCAGACGCTAGAAATACAAGAGCGTATGACTCTGATGGTTTTGATAGATTGAAAAACGGTTTCATGGTAGATGACTTTACAGATCATTCTACTTCTGCTGTTGAGAATATAGACTTCAAGTGTTCTATGGACTTTAATAATGGTATACTACGTCCTTCACACTTCACCTCTAATATATCTCTTGAATTTAGCGGTAGTGCATCAAGTAATATAACAGACCATAATACTAGATCACTTCGTTCTGGTAAGACAGGTGCTAACGTATTGACTCTTCCATATACAGAAGAAGCAATCATTATCCAACCTTATGCTTCTAGAATGGAGAACGTTAACCCATTTAACGTATTCACATTCATAGGACGTATTGACTTACTTCCAGCATCTGATGACTGGACAGATACAAGACGTGCTCCAACAAGAGTTACATCTATCGAAGGTAATTTCAGTGCAACAAGACGTAGATTCAGAACTAACAATGCTGGATTTGCTCCTGTACAATGGAATGCATGGAGAACTAACTGGACAGGTACTAGAACATCAGAGACAAGAACATGGAGGGAAACAACATTTGCAAGGGGTACACCTAGAAGAGTCCTACGAGGTGAGACTATTACTACAACTCGTCGTCAGGTAAGATCTGGTACTCGTATCAGAGTTGTGCCTAGAATTGACAGACGTTCACTTGGTGATAGTATTATTGATAGCACATTTATACCATGGATCAGATCTAGGAACGTTGCATTTGATGTGGAACGTATAAAACCAAAAACAAGAATGTATGGATTCTTTGATGGTGATAATGTAATGAATTACATTACTCCAAAACTAATTGAATTAGTTAAGAACTCATCAGAAGATCCTAAGACAAATGAGACACCATTTGTTATTGGCGAAACTGTTATTGGATTAAACTCAGGTTGTCGTTTAAAAGTTGTAGCACCTAATAATGGTCTAACAACTAACCCATATACATCAACTAATGATTCATTACCAGACTCTTATGCATCACAAACAGCAGTCTTAAATATTGATACAACTGAGATTGCAAGACAAACAAGAGGAGACTCTTACGGAAATATAGCAGTGGGAGAAGTATTACTAGGTCAAACATCTGGTGCTCGTGCTGTTGTCAAAGATCGACGTCTCATCTCCGATCTCTTGGGTATTGTAAAAGGAACATTCTTTATACCTAACCCAAGAAGAGACGCGAACCCAAGATGGGCAACTGGTGCCAGAACTATGCGTCTAACATCTTCTGAGGAAGATAGTAGGTTGCCAGGTGCTGTTGATTCTGCTGCTGAGGCAGAATATACTGCAAGAGGTACATTGAATACGTTACAAGAAAACGTACTTGCAGTTAGAAACGCATCCATCGTTCGTGATACTGTCAACGATACAAGGACAGTAAGGTCGGTGAGAACAAACACAAGACAAGTTGGTTGGTGGGATCCACTAGCACAATCATTCCTACTTGAAGCACAAGGTGGTATGTTTGTAACTGGTGTTGATATCTACTTTGCAACTAAGGATCAGAAGATCCCTATCTCTATGCAGATCAGACCTATGGAGAATGGTTATCCTACTAAGGACATTCTACCTTTCTCTGACTGTACATTGATTCCATCACAGGTTGAGATATCAGAGAACGCATCTATTGCGACTAAGTTTGAGTTCCCTGCACCTGTATACATTCCAGAATCAGAAGAACATTGTTTTGTTCTATTCTCTGACTCTAACGAATATAAGGTATGGATATCTCGTATGGGTGATATTGATATCACAGGTACAAGAACTATATCTGAACAACCTTATGCTGGTGTTCTATTCAAATCACAGAACGCATCTACATGGACTGCTGACCAATATGAAGATTTGAAATTCAATCTTTATAGAGCGAAGTTTAATACAAGTGTAACTGGTAGTGCTGTATTTAATAACGCATCACTTGGTGCTGGTAATGATGGTCTTGCATCGCTTGTAAACAATCCTATTACAACGATACAACCACAACAAAACATTACATTAGCAACTGGTGTAACTTATGCATTCACTGTGGGTGCAAGAGTTATACAGTCACCATCTAATGCACAGGGTACAGTTAAAGAATTTGATTCTACATCAGATCCACAAGTCTTAACTGTTACAGATATCAGTGGTACATTCGTACAAGGTATTGTAGATAACTCTGGTAATATTACCAACGCAATGAAGTCATCACAGTCATCCGCTACTATTGTTTTATCAGCAATATCTAATGGTGTGTTTGAAGTTGGTGATGTAATTACTGGATCATCTTCTGGTGCTACTGCAACTGTTACTGCATACAATACTGGTACATCTACCATAACTGCTAACTACGTTTCCAAAGCATTTGACGTAGGTAACGATACACTGTCAGAACCTGGTGGTGTAAGTGGTACTATCTCATCTGCATCATATAGTGGTGACTCATATACAGGATACCCTGTGACACAACCTACTGTAAGAGCAGGAGACAAGAAAATTATTATATACCAACCTAATCATGGTATGCATAATAGAGCAAATAACGTTGAGTTAAAGAACGTTGTTTCAGAAATACCATCAACTACATTGACATCTAACTTATCATCTACTGCTACTACATTGTCAGTAAATGATGCAGGAAGTTTCCATAAGGTAGTTAACGGTAGACCTATCAGTACAACTAACCCAGGATATGTAATGTTAGTTGGTGAGAGTGCAGATAACCTTGCTCTTGATCCTCCATCACCTCCTGGTGGTGAAGATGATGCAACCGAAGCATGGAGAAGTATCATGCATGTTGTTGCTGCAAAAGAGATTATATCTTACTCAGCAATATCAGATAACGGTAAAGAGATTACTGTTGCACCATCTGGTAGAGGTATTACATCTGCTGTTATGAACACAGGTGCTGCCCTCACATGGCCATCAGAAACAACTGTAAGATGTTACAACCTTGATGGTATACCATTAACAGAAATCAATAAGATTCACACTGCTATTGGAGATCCTACCCTTGATACTTACTCACTAACAACACAATCTGTTGCTACTGTTGGTATAGCAACTGGTGGATCTAATGTTAGTTCATCACAGAACATACCATTTGAACTTATCACACCTACTATACAGGTTCTAAATTTCAAAGAAACTGATATAGCACCTACCTTGAATACCACATCTGGTACATCTATCGGTACTGGTGGACAAGTTGTTGACCAAGCATCATTCGTTAACAATGGTCAGTATGATCAGATTCAGTTGAACGAAGCAAACTATTATGATAATCCTAGAATTATATGCTCCAATATTAATGAAGCAAATAAACTAGAAGGTGCTAAGTCTCTAACCATGAGAATTAACATGACAACTGAGAAGGACAACTTAACTCCTGTTGTTGACCTTGATCGTGTGTCTGTAATCACTACATCAAATAGAATCAACAAGTGGCCAGGTGGTCCACAAGTCTTGGGAATACAGAGTGAGATAGATACCACAGGGGATGTTTCATTACTCTCTGGTGGTGATCAAAACGAAGCAATTTACTTGACTAAGATAGCAAAACTTGCTAACATATCAAGAAGTATTCGCCTTATGATTTCCATGCAACGTTATGGAGATTCTACTATCGACATATATTACCGAACTCAGAAAGCAGGTTCTGACAAACCAATGAATGAAGTTGGATTTGTTAAGATACCTGTACCAGATGTCGGTTCAACTAATGTCGGTGAGGAAGAATGGGAAGACTTTGAATACACAGTTGAAGGTCAGGAGTTCCAAGCATTCCAGATCAAGATTGTTATGAAAGCGATGAACCAAGCAAAGGTTCCTCTCATCAAAGATCTTCGTGCTATTGCCTTCGCATCATAATGGATAAACCTAGATTCCTCCCTGTTGAAGGAGAAGAAAACAAAGGTTTGTTTCGTGATACCGAAAGTAACGCGATTGTATATCGGGACTCTGATGAGTACGATAAATATATGCAGTCGTATAATCAAAGGCAAAGGAAAAAGGAGGAGTTTACCAATCTGCAAGGAGAGGTAAAGGATCTCAAATCTGATGTTTCTGACATCAAAAATTTACTACTGAAACTTATTAACAAAGAAAATGACAGTTGATGTGAAAGAAAATAGTTCACCTGATGAACTACTTGAAGGGTTTAAAACCCGCTATCAAAAGATACTTGATGAGAACAAATCATTAAGTAATAAGATTAGAGACAATGAAACTACTGCACTAAAACTGTTAGGTGCAATAGAAACTTTGGAATATCTTTATCCACATACACCAGAAGCAAAGACAGAGGAAGCACCAGGAACACCAGCATCAGTCGAGTAGCATCGTATTTGCGGTATAAATAACAGGAGACCTCCTTGTGTCATTCAATATAAACAATGGCAAATAGACTACAACTACGACGTGACGGTGCACAGCAATGGGCAAACGTTAACCCAATTCTTGCACAGGGCGAACTTGGTATTGAACTCGATACCTCTCGTCTAAAAATCGGTGATGGTGTTACACCATGGAACTCACTGAAATATGAACGTCCACTAGAAACTGAAAGTAATACTGCAAATACACTTGTTAAGCGTGACGCTGACGGTAACTTTGAAGCGGGTGCCATTACTGCTTCAATCGTTGGTAACGCTGCTACTGCAACTAGACTTGCTAACGCTAGATCATTCACCCTAACAGGTGACATGACTGGTTCTGCTAGTTTTGATGGTTCTGCAAACATTAACATTACTGCTGAACTAAACTACCAACCAGGTCTACCTCACTATGACGCAAACAATCTTAGCGCGACTGGAACTTATACTCAAATTACACTTGACTCTCGTGGTCGTGTTACTACTGCTAATAACCCTACAACACTAGCAGGATATGGTATCACTGACGCGACACCAAGTGACCCAGATCTAATTGCACTTGCTGCTATAACATCTCTTGGTTTACTATCAAGAACTGGAAATGGAACTGCTGTAACCAGACAGATTACAGGTGCATCTGGTCAGATTGTTATGACCAATGGTTCTGGTGCAACAGGTGACCCACAGGTAGGACTTGCTGATACACCAGTTGTTGTTGGATCATATAACCCAACAGGATCTGTATCATTAGATCAACCTCAGTTATCTGTATCAGAGACAGCAAGTATTCACCAAACAGTTAATACACCTGACTTTACAGTAGACAGATATGGTAGATTAACATATGCAGCAACAGCACCTATCGCTACTGCGACACAGGGTACAGAATCAGCACTATGGGACTCAGGAACAACATATGCACGATATGCAAAGGTTAAAAATTCAAATGATCGCCTCTATGAGGCTATCCTTGCTGTTAACAGTGGTGGCAGCGAACCTACACACACCGACACCAGTGATACAGGATCTTGGAGATATCTCGGATCTGCTCTAAGTCCACAAAAGGGTTTAGCATCATTCAACCAAGAAGACTTTGACGTAACAGCATGGAATAGTGCGGGTAACTACGAAGGTGGTTTCGTTACTATTGCACAGGCAGGGGTAGATAATACACAACTACAAAATAACAGAGTTTCATTTGCAGACGGTAATACAAAAGAAGACTTTGAACTAGATCAAGAATTAACTGCAACCACAGGTTACAGAGGATTCAATTACTTAAACTATATTAAAATTAATGATACCAGTGGTAACCTATTAATTGGTGCTAATAACACTGGTGATAGTGGATCAGGAGAGATTGACATAAACGTCAGATCATATTATAGTGATCCTGACATTACACTTGATGGTTCTGTTGATCAGAAACTTGATAAGACTGGTGATGGTAATTTAACATTCCAGTTAACTCAAAGCAGTTCTAGTGCTAGAACAGTCTTAATCAACGCTACAAACTCTGGTGCTGGTGATGCAAAGATTGATATCACATCAGAAAATGATATTACAATCAATGCAACTAACGTTTCTAATAGAGTAAACGTAGAAGGTTTCCAGTTCCAAGATGATACTCTAAGTAGCACTGCTGCTACTATGATCTTGGACCCAGGTGATGACGATGCTGCAACTGGTAAAGTTCAGATTCGTGGTGACCTACAAGTAGATGGTACTACAACAACTGTTAACTCAACTGTTGTAACTATTGATGATCCTATCATCGTATTAGGTGGAGATACTACACCTGTATCAGATGACAATAAGGATCGTGGTGTCGAGTTTTCTTATTACGATAGTCAGGCACGAAAAGGATTCTATGGATGGGACGAAGATTACGCGAACGCTAACATGTGGTCTGGCACTGGTGGGTATCGCTTCCTCTACAACGCGACTAACACAAGTGAAGTTTTTACTGGTACTGATGCTCCTATCATCGCTGGTAACCTCAGACTAACAACAAACACAGGATCTACTTGGAAGACACCTACAACAGGTACATTGGTTGTAACTGGTGGTGTAGGTATTTCTGAAAACATTAACGTTGGT
>CENX01168354.1_pt1 | contig 39279 bp, 35 predicted proteins | sample 361321 | NCBI WGS metagenome assembly CENX01 (sample SAMEA2619678, study PRJEB7988) | marine metagenome | isolation source: saline water (ENVO:00002010), including | reverse complement strand
GGTAACTCACCAACCCCTTTAATTAATTATTTATTTGCTGCTCGAGCCAGTTCAGGTGCTGGCGACAGTAAAGCGGTCGATGGATTTTTGAAACAAGCGGAACTATCGACAAAGGGCGCGGATGTTGCCATTGGCTTGACTCAGGCTGAGTTGCAAATTCAAAATAATCAATTCGAACAGGCCTTAGCGACCCTGATACGGGTTAAGAAGATAAAACATAAGCATCCCGAAGTATTGCGCTTACTGCTACGAGTCTATTGTCAGCTAAATGATTGGGATCAAGTGTTAGCGTTACTGCCAAGCTTAAAGAATGTTGACCGCTTCAGCGCCGATGAATTACTTAAGCTAGCAAGGCAGGCTTGTTGTGAGAAATTAAAGCGCGCGGCATCACTGCCGGACTGTAAAAAATTGTTAGAGCAATGGCGGCAATTACCCAACAACTATAAAAAAGATCAGCAGCTAGTTATTTGCTATGTTGAACAGTTAATTCTGCGACATTTATATGATGATGCCGAACAACTTTTAGCTGAAAAAATCCAGCATCATTATCATATAGCGCTGGTGAGTTTATACGGTGATATTGTGTCGACTAAGTTGAAACGGCAACTAACTTTACTCGAGAAATTATTGCCAACTCATGCTAGTGATGCAGTGCTACTGTTAGCGGTTGGTAAAATACATCTTGCGTTAGGCAACCTTGAATCTGCAGAAGAGTTTTTCAAGCGTAGTTTTAGTCAACAGCAGATCCCCGAAGCGGCCATGCGGTTGGGTCGACTTTATGCTCAGCGAGGCCAGTACCAAAAAAGTAGCGAAGCCTATGCCAAGGCGCTGCCGGAAAAAAACATCTAGAAAGATAAATACCTAGGTTAATAAACGCCAAAAAATAACTGCCTAGAAAAATAAAATGCGTAGGATATTTGGCTTACTTATCTTCATAAGTGCAGAGGTAGGCGCTGGCCTGCGAAACCTTTAAGTCAAACACTTGATTGGCCGCAACCGTAAAGCTTTGGCCAGCTTTAAATTCTTGCCAGCTATCTTGGTCAGGCAGCTTCACTGTCAGCGCGCCACTCACGACTGTCATTGTTTCAAATTGCGCGGTGTCAAAGTGGTATTCCCCAGCTGACATAACACCAACCGATGAGGGTAACTCATCGCCTTGAAAACCAATCGACTTCACTTGGCCATCAAAATATTCATTGATTTTTAGCATATTCTCACCTCCTTGGGTGTTGCTGTATTCATTATGGTCTTAGCTTAAGACTGAGACTTCTTTTTTGCCGCCGGTTTTTTTCGCCGCGGGCGATCATTGTCGGTGGCTTTAGCCTGAGGTTTACGTGAGCGAGCCTTAGCATCAGGCTTTTTGCGCGTCGAAGGGTTCGCTGCTTGCTTAATTGGCCTTGGCTGGTCGCTATTGCCGGCTTGCGCTCTACTTAACCGCATTGGCTGGCCCTTAACGCGGACTTTTTGTAGCAATTGAAAAATATCTTTTGGCATGCCCGGCGGCAAGCCGACTAAGCTATGGTCATCATTCAATTCAATGCGGCCAATGTATTCGCGATCGATGCCGGCCTCATTAGCCAAAGCGCCGACAATATCTTTTGGCTGTACGCCATGATCATGGCCGGCTTCTATGCGATATTTCTCCAGTGCGATATTGTCCTCGCGGCGCGGTTTACGCGGCTTTCGTTCACCTCGCTCGGTGAGACTGGCGCGCTCAGTTCGATCGCCACGGTCATTGCGAGGGAGTTTTTCACGGCGTGGCTTTTTCGTTTCAGGCGGTGGCAGTAATTGCTCGAGGGAAAATTGCTCGCTGAGCAGCGCGGCGGCTAATTGCTCGGCGGGCAGCTCAAGCTTTTGACACAATTCCTCCACCCATTGGTGGTACACCGAGGGTAAATTAGTTTCGAGTTTAGCGGCTAATACTTCGGCCAATTTTGTTTTACGTTGCTCGGCCATCTGTTTAGCCGATGGTTTTTCCCAGCTGTTAAGTTTTTGCTTGGTGTCTTTTTCAATAATGCCTAATAAGCGACGCTCACGCGGCTGGACAAATAGCAAAGCCTTACCGGCTCGTCCGGCTCGTCCGGTTCGGCCAATACGATGAACATAAGCTTCGGAATCATAGGGAATATCAAAGTTAATGACGTGACTTATTCGTTCCACATCAATGCCGCGCGCCGCGACATCGGTGGCGACTAAAATATCCAACTGTGATTTCTTTAATCGAGCTATAGTTTTTTCACGAATTGGCTGGCTAATATCGCCATTAATGGCTGCTGCAATGTAACCCCGAGCATTCAGTTTTTCCGCAACAGTCACTGTGGCCTCACGGGTGCGTACAAATATAATCACTCCTTCCGTTGCTTCGGTGTCAAGATAGCGGGTTAATGCATCGAGTTTTTCACCTTGATTAATAATTAAGAAGGCTTGCTCAATGGTATCCACAACCGCGGTTTTGGCTTTTATTTTAATGTGTACCGGTGACTCTACATGCCGCTTGGCAACTTGGCGAATACGGTCTGGCATGGTGGCAGAAAACAGTGCAGTCTGTCGCGTTTTGGGCGTCTCGGCCAAGATGTTATCGACATCGTCGATAAAGCCCATCCGAAGCATTTCATCAGCCTCATCGAGCACCACGGTTTTTAACTCATTCAGCTTAAGACTTTTTCTTCCCAAATGGTCAAGAATTCGTCCGGGGGTGCCAACCACAACATGCGCGCCACGTTTCAATGCGCGCAGTTGGCCACGCATATCAGCGCCGCCATAAATTGGCAAAACATGAAAATTCTTCATATGTCGCGCATAGACTTGAAAGGCCTCGGCAACTTGAATGGCAAGCTCGCGCGTCGGTGCCAGCACTAACGCCTGGGGGGCGGTTTGTTTTAAATCTATATTGGCTAGAATAGGCAATGCAAAGGCGGCAGTTTTACCGGTGCCGGTTTGAGCTTGGCCAATAATATTTTTGCCTTCGAGCAGTACCGGAATGCTTTTTCCTTGAATGGGTGAAGGGCTCTCGTAACCCAGTTGCTTGATGGCGCGCACTAGAGTGTCCGGGAGATCGAGATCGGCAAATAAGGCCTGTTCGGGTTCTTTTTGCATCATGGCGCCAGTGTAAAAGCCGCTACTGTTTTAGCGCATTGCAAGTAACAGTGACTCAGAATGGCTATTAAGGTGAGTAGCGACGTAAAAAGGAGGCGCATTGTACTCTTTTTGGCGATATTAGAAACCGCTAGATTAGGATAAAAACCACACAACTATAGAGTAAATCGCGGCATTAAGACAGATTAGCTTGTTGAGATATCGACCAAGGCGGCTAGGCCTTGGTCGATGAATGGAATTTAAGCCACCTGCTCACGAAAGGGCTTGATCATATTGTCCGCGTACCAATTGATCATTTGGGTTTTTTCTTCCACCGATTTATCGTCCGCTTCTTTGCCGTAAACATCGCGGAAGGCAATAATCACTTCAGTGACGCCAATCGCATGTAACTGCATTAAACCGTCGACCGAGAAAGAATCGTGCGACATCGCTTGAATCTGAAACGGTAAATGATCGCGGCCATACTCTTTACGGAATTCATTGATAGTATCGATCATAGTTTTGTATTCATCAATATTACCACCGGCGGCAATCCAGCCGTCACCGAGTCGCGCGGCACGACGAAGTGCCGGTTTAGCATGGCCTCCAACTAATAGCGGCACGTGAAAATCAGGGGTTGGGGTTAACTTAATTGACGCCAGATCGAAAATTTCACCCTTGTATTCAAAGTATTCCCCAGTTAGGAGACCGTTGATCATTTCCATCATCTCATCCATGCGCTTACCGCGTTTTTCCCAAGCGATTTGGGTGGCTTCAAAGTCTTCAGGCCAAGGGCTAATGCCGACACCAAAGTCAAATCGATCGCCGATCATCATTGCCAGGCTACTCAATTGTTTTGCTACGATTGACGGTTGTCGAATCGCTAATTTGACCACCGAGGTCGAGAATCGAATTTTTTCAGTCTGTGCCGCCAGATACGGTATCGCAATGAAGGGCTCAATAAAAGGCACACCATCGAGAAACTCGCGGGTACCATCACTGTTGTATGGATAGCAATCAGAACCTTTTTCTGGGTAGCAAATGCTGTCGGGAAAAGTAAAGGTGTCAAAGCCCGCTGCCTCTGCCGCTTGGCAAAGAGGTAGATATTGTTCTGCAGGACACATGGTGGCGTGGAAGGCAAATTTCATAGCATCACTCTCATTGTGTAAATCAGTTAGTGTTTAATTGTAGTTTTGACTTGCATCGCTGACTATTATTCATAGTTTAGCTATTGATACATGGGCTTTATACGTCAACTGTGAGTGGCTGGATGGCTGCTACCGTCCAAATTAGCCCCGTATGACAGGTCTGTCATTTTTACTGAGTTGCGATATCGCCCAGTCAATATGTTCATCGACAAGGGCAGAAAAGCCCCTTTGCTCGAGCAGCGCAGCGCGGGCTTGGGCGCTGTTTTCGCCATTGCCAATACCCACTGCCAAGTTACGTAGCCATCTCTCATAGCCAATCCGGCGAATGGCTGAGCCTTGGGTATGTCGATCAAACTCCGCTTTTGTCCATAAAAAAATATCAACCATATTGGCTTGATCAAGGCCATGTCTGGGCTTGAAATCGCTTTCATCGGTGGGTTTGGCGAACTTATTCCACGGGCAAATTAATTGGCAGTCGTCACAGCCAAATACCCGATTACCAATTAGCGGTCGAAGCTCGATGGGAATATGGGTTTTTAGTTCAATTGTGAGATACGAGATACAACGCCTAGCGTCTAACTGATGCGGGCCGACAAAGGCCTGAGTCGGACAAATATCTAAACAGGCGGTGCAGCTACCGCAGTGCTGACTGGTTTGCGGCGTGTCTACTGGCAAGGGCAGGTCGGTGAATAGCTCACCTAAGAAAAACCATGAGCCCATTGAAGGGTTGATTAACATAGCGTTTTTACCGATCCAGCCCAGACCGGCTTTTTCTGCTAGGGCGCGCTCAAGGACTGGAGCGCTATCGACGAAGGGCCGAGATGAATGTTGACCGACTTGGGCGATAATTTTATCGGCCAATTGCTTAATCCGCTTGCGAATTAATTTGTGGTAATCGCGGCCGAGCGCATAACGAGAAATATAAGCGGTGCGGGGGTGGTCGAGAATTTTAACGGTTTCAACCTCAGGCGGCAGGTAATCCATGCGCAGGCTAATCACTCTAAGGGTATTGGCATGAAGGGCTTCAGGATTTTGGCGCAGGGTTTCTCGCTCAGCCATATAAGCCATCTCACCATGATGGTGTTTTTCCAGCCAGCGGTGCAGATGGTCACTGTGTTGGCCCAATTCGGTATCGGTAATTCCCACCTGCTGAAAGCCTAATTCACGGCCCCAACGCTTAATATCATCAGCCAATGCGAGTAGTGCCGCATCACTTATTGGATCAAGTGACGAATCAATGCGGTTATTGGCTTTGGCACAGTCTTTCACAGAAATAACCCGTGAGTGGTGAGTCTAAGCCCACTATAATACCCGTTTTGGTGACCAAATGCGTAAGCGGTTTTGATTGCCGCCGCTGAGGTGAATATCAGATATGGAATTGAGTGTCACACTAGACAACGAAGCGGCCACGGTCGCGCTGGGCCGTGGCTTTGCTGAAGCCGCCGCCCAACAAGGGCTGTGTGTTTACTTGATCGGTGATTTAGGTGCCGGTAAAACCACCCTTTGTCGCGGTATTATTCAGGCTTATGGGCATCGGGGCGCAGTCAAAAGTCCTACTTATACGTTGGTTGAGCCCTATGAGTTAGCGATGCAAGCGTTAGATTCAACATCGGTTTTGACAGCAGATCAGATCCAACAGGTGTATCATTTTGATTTGTACCGACTAAGCGACCCAGGCGAGCTAGAATTTCTGGGCTTAGATGATTACTTTAGTCGCCAAGCCCTGTGTTTAATTGAATGGCCAAAGCACGGCAAGGGATTTATTCCCAGCGCCGATATTATATTTTCATTGCAACATACGGTCAGTGCCGAACAACAGTTTCAATATGAGACTCAGGCTACGAGCAGCGATTTAGATAAGCGCTTCATTCACATTAGCGCATTTTCGGCGGCTGGCAATCAGGTCTTAACGCAGCTGCATGCCTCATACCCAACCCTGCAAAGGTATAATTAAGATGGCGGCTGTTATCATAAGACCTTGGCTGACGACAGGCTGATTATTTATGGATCTTCAATGAAACATTCGCTACCACAATTTATTATCGCGCAGCTGTTGCTGATACTGATACTGTTGACGGCAGCTGCACCATTACTCGCAACTGAGGTTGAAGGTTCTCGTCTCTGGCGTTCGCCTGATCACACTCGCTTAGTATTAGACCTATCGACAGCGGTTGACTATCAAACCTTTGTTTTAAGCAAGCCATCACGTTTTGTGATTGATATTGCCGATACAACATATCGACGAAGCGTGGCAGCACAATTAAGGGCGCTTGATTTGACCAATGCCCCAATTGCCAAGATTCGTTCCGCCAAGCGTAATCAATCTGATTTGCGCGTCGTATTGGAGTTGACGAAGTCGGTACAGGCGAAGGTGTTTACTTTGCCTGCCAATCAGCAGGTTGGTGAGCGACTCGTCATTGATCTTTACGACGATCAATCCAGCGAACCGGTGGTGAAAACTGTTGATCAGCGGCAAGGTCGCCGCGACATTATTATTGCTCTTGACCCCGGTCATGGCGGTGAAGATCCTGGCGCCTTGGGTCCGAAAAAGATTCGTGAAAAAGCAGTAGTATTGGCGATCGCAAAAAAAGCGCAAGCCGCTTTTAATCGTCGCGCTGGCTATCGCGCTGTATTAATGCGCGATGGCGATTATTATATCGGCCTCAGTAAGCGGCGCGAAAAAGCCAGAGCCGCGCAGGCAGATTTTTTTATTTCCATTCATGCCGATGCCTTTACAGACAAACGGGTGAGTGGTGCCTCGGTCTATACCCTATCCGATCGCGGGGCTTCCAGTGGCATTGCTAAGCATTTAGCCCAAGAAGAAAATAAAACCGACTTAATTGGTGGCGTGTCTTTGGCCGACCAAAGCCCGATGGTCGCCGGGGTATTGTTAGATTTAAGTATGAATGCCAAGCGGGACCTCAGCTTTAAAGCCGGTCAAGCCATTGTTAAGCGAATGGGGGCGGTGACACCGCTGCATAAAAAAACCGTTGAGCATGCAGCTTTTGCCGTGTTAAAAACGCCTGACATCCCGTCAGTATTGGTTGAAACGGGGTTTATTTCCAATCCAAAAGAAGCGCGACGCTTAGCCTCTTCTACGCATCAAGCTAAGTTGGCGGCGGCCATTGTTGCCGGCACGGTTGATTTTTTTAATGTCTATGCGCCTGAAGGCACCTTGGTTCACTGGTATAACAATGGCGGCAAGCGTTTAGCTGACAACTACACCATTCAGCCAGGCGATACACTGTCTCAATTAGCGCAACAGTTTTCTGTTTCGTTAAACGACCTGCGTCGTTACAATGGCCTTAGCAACGATAAAATACAGGTGGGCCAAGAGCTCAAAATACCACCCCAGCAATGATAAGATTTTATGACTAAAATAAAAAAACTCGATATTCGTTTGGCTAATCAGATTGCCGCTGGTGAAGTGGTTGATCGGCCCGCCTCGGTATTAAAAGAGTTGATTGAGAACAGCTTTGATGCAGGTGCTGATCAAATCGATGTGGAGATTGAAGCAGGCGGTACTAAGCGGGTGTTAGTTCGCGACAATGGCTGTGGCATTGAGCACGATGATATGGCGCTTGCACTTGACTCACATGCGACCAGTAAAATCTGCGACTTAGATGATCTAGAAGCGGTCACGACCATGGGTTTTCGGGGTGAGGCCTTAGCCAGTATTAGTTCGGTTTCGCGGTTAACCTTAAGCTCGAACGTGTCGATCAAAGCGGATCAAGGCTGGCAAGCTAGAAGTGTAGGCCGCGATATGGCGGTTGAACTGAGCCCCGCAGCTCGGCCGCGAGGAACTACCGTTGAAGTGGAAGATTTATTTTTTAATACACCTGCTAGAAGAAAATTTTTACGAAAAGAGAAAACTGAATTTAATCACCTCGATGAGGTCTTTCGTCGCAATGCCTTGGGCAGTTTTACCACCGGATTAAGTTTAACTCATAACGGTAAGGTTATTCATTCGCTTCGCCCCTGTAGTAAAATGTTAGATCGCGAGCGAAGAATTGCAAAGTTGCTCGGCCAAGGGTTTATCGACCATGCTATCCATCTTGATGTTGAACACAGTGGTTACCGATTACAGGGTTGGGTGGCGCAACCAACCTTCTCTCGCAGTCAAGCAGATATGCAATACTTTTTTGTCAATCAGCGAGTCATTAAAGATAAGGTGATTGGTCATGCGGTCAGGCAAGCGTATCGCGACGTTTTATTTCACGGCCGTCAACCGGTGTTTGTTTTGTATTTTAGTTTGGATCCGAGTCAGGTCGATGTAAATGTACACCCCTCAAAACATGAGGTACGGTTTAGAGGTTCACGGCAAGTGCACGACTTTATTTATCGTACCCTGCATAAGGCCTTGGCGGATGTCAGGCCCGAGAGCTTGCCAGCAGGCGGTGAGGGGGCGCAGTATGCTGCCGTGTCGACAGAGGGCCTGTTCAGCCAGCAGGGCAGCATGGCTTTAGCGGAACCGACTATTGCCTATCATGGCGCTGCAAGTCATTCATCATCAAGTTATCACGTTGCCAGTCATTATTCATCGACGGCTTCTCAGGGTGGAGGGTTTTCAGCGAACCATCAGCAGCTTTACGGTGCTGAATCCCCAAGCTCCGCTGCCGCCGATGCGCTGGCTAGATCGGCTGAAGATGGTGAAATTCCGCCGCTGGGTTTTGCTATTGCACAGTTAAAGGGTATTTATATTTTAGCGGAAAATGCCGAGGGCTTAATTGTTGTCGATATGCATGCCGCCCATGAGCGCATCACCTATGAGCGCATGAAGACGGCGCGCGATGACAGTGGTATTCAGGCTCAGCCATTATTAATACCGGTTAGCTTATCGCTCAGCGAAAAAGAAGCCGACTGCGCCGAAGAGGCCAGTGAGTTATTTTTAAATTTGGGTTTTGAGTTGCAGCGCGTGGCCGCCGAGTCGATGATTATTCGGCAGATACCGGTATTTTTAGCCTCTGCCGATGCCGAGCTATTAGTCCGTGATGTGATTGCCGACTTACTGCAATACGGCAGCAGTGATCGCATTTTAAATCACATCGACGATATTTTATCGACCATGGCTTGTCATGGTTCAGTGCGTGCCAACCGTCGTCTCTCCATACCTGAGATGAATGCCTTGCTGCGCGACATGGAGCGAACCGAACGCAGTGGCCAGTGCAATCACGGTCGGCCCACCTGGACAGCCATGAGCCTAGCCGAGCTCGATAAGTTATTTCTACGTGGCCGTTAATTCTCCGACACTGCCGCCGGCGATTTTCTTAATGGGCCCGACCGCCTGCGGCAAAACCGCATTGGCTGAATCGATTGCCCAGCATTTTCCCGTTGAAGTAATTAGCGTTGACTCGGCGTTGATCTATCGACACATGGACATTGGTACGGCCAAACCCGACGCTGAATATCTGGCTCGTTTGCCGCACCACTTAATTGATATCCGTGATCCGGACCAGCGCTATTCGGCGGCTGATTTTCGTCGAGATGCGTTGCCCTTAATGGCGGATATTACCGCGCGTGGCCATATCCCTTTGTTAGTGGGCGGCACGATGCTGTACTTTAAAGTATTATTTGAAGGTATTGCCGAGCTGCCGCCTGCAGATACCGCTATTCGGCAACAGATTTTATCGGATGCCGAACAACTGGGTTGGCAGGCAATGCATCAGCGTTTAGCGGCGGTTGATCCCAGCACCGCAGCGGCCTTACATCCGAATCACTCGCAAAGGATTCAACGGGCTTTAGAGGTGTATTACAGCAGTGGTGAAACGCTCAGCAGTCACCAAGCGCGGCAGCAGCTTGAAGCCTTGCCTTATCGCGTTGCGCAGCTAGCCCTGTGGCCGGCGGAGCGCAGCGAGCTTCATGCCCGCATCGCACAACGCTTCGACCAGATTTTACACCAGGGCTTGGTGGATGAATTGCGTGCTCTGCGACGAGATTTTGATTTGCATCCCGGCATGCCCTCAATGCGTTCAGTGGGTTATCGACAAAGTTGGGACTATATTGAGCAGCGCATCAGCGAGCAACAACTCCGCGAGCAAGGGATAGCGGCTACCCGGCAGTTGGCTAAGCGGCAGCTAACCTGGCTTCGAAAATGGCCTGGCCTGCACAGATTAGGTGCTGATTTACACTCTAACGAGGTCAGTAATCAACTAATAGATACCAGTTTACTAAAAATTTCTAAACTACTTCATGAACTTAGCGACTAAATGTGGTCGAAACGTGTATACTGGATCAGTGGAATGCTTGGTACGATGGTCATGGATGCGATTAATTGCGATTATTGTTATTTTACACCGCAATGGTCGCATCGATTAACGTCAGGCGAAGCAGTTTTTTTAGACCGTACGGCGACACGCTATTCTGTCTTATTTTAAGTAGTCTGATTCGCGATTTACGCGTATACATTTTAGACACTGGTAATTGCTGGCACGAAACTGGACTGAGTTGGTCCAGACCGCATTTGGTCAAGGTTTTGCTAAGAAAACCCCACCTATTTATTGAAGTTTTTCTTCTTTTAACCCATTTGGGAGATAATCATGTCTAAAGGGCACAGCCTACAAGACCCTTACCTTAATTTGCTCCGCAAAGAGCGCATTCCGGTATCTATTTTTCTCGTTAACGGCATTAAATTACAGGGCCAAATAGAGTCCTTCGATCAATTCGTTATTTTGCTAAAGAACACGGTCAGTCAGATGGTTTATAAGCACGCTGTGTCGACGGTGGTGCCTAGCCGAAATGTTCGTTTACCAATGCAGCACCCTCCCGGTGAAGATGATGAACCGAGTAGCAGTGATTAAGCCAGTATTCGTTGCTTGATCGTTTTATTCTTAACGGTTAGCCGCGAGTTACGACTTGTTTTTTGATCGTCACGAAAGTGGCGAGCGGGTTTTATTGGTGCATTGTCAATTTAGCACTGGGGCTTCGTTCGTCAATAATAATGCCGCCCGCCCTCTATCGGATTCCGGGACGCCGACACCGTCAGCTCCAACCGAAGATGCGACGGATGTCGATAGTCGCTATGACGCCTGTCCTGAGGAATTTGCTGATCTTGCGCGCTCTGCGGGGCTTGAAGTGGTCGAGTTAATCACCACTCGCCGAGCCAAGCCAACCCCGAAGTTTTTCATTGGCAGCGGTAAGGTTGACGAAATAAAGCATTGGGTCGAGCATGAAAATATTGATGTTGTGATGTTTAATCATGGTCTAAGTCCTTCTCAAGAGCGTAATTTAGAGCAGGCACTGTGCTGTAAGGTTATTGATCGAACCGGCCTTATTCTAGATATTTTTGCTCAGCGAGCCCGTAGTCATGCTGGCAAATTGCAGGTTGAATTGGCGCAGTTACAGCATCTTTCGACGCGCTTAGTAAGGGGTTGGACACATTTAGAGCGGCAGAAGGGTGGTATCGGTATGCGCGGGCCTGGTGAATCGCAGCTTGAAACCGACCGTCGCTTACTGCGTGAACGGATCCAGTGGATCAACCGCCGGTTGGCAAAAGTTAATGCCCAACGGCAACAGGGGCGGCGCGCACGGCAGCGGGCTGAATTGCCGACCATTGCTTTAGTTGGCTATACCAATGCCGGCAAATCGACCTTGTTTAATCGCCTGTCGACTGCCGAGGTGTATGCCGCCGATCAGCTATTCGCCACCCTAGATCCGACCTTAAGGGCTCTTGATTTGCCGCGGTTTGGCAAAGTGGTGCTAGCGGATACGGTGGGTTTTGTTCGACATCTGCCGCATCAGTTAGTGGCGGCCTTTAAAGCCACTTTAGAAGAAGCGGCTGAGGCGGATTTGCTATTACATGTTGTTGATGCTTCGGCTGAGGATGTCGCCTTAAATATCCATGCGGTTGATGAGGTGTTAGCTGAAATAGGCGCTGGCGATATACCGGTATTGCAGGTGATGAATAAAATTGATTGCCTTGCGTCGACTCAGCCCCACAGCGATTATACGGTCGAGCAAGGCATCGCTTCTCGCGTGTGGTTGTCGGCACACAGCGGCGACGGAGTCGAGGGCCTGATGGCGGCCATTGCCGAGCGCTTGGGCGGAGCTTTTTGGCAAGGCACTTTAGCCTTAGCCGCCAGTCAGGCCAAGCTTAGGGCGCAGTTATACTCAGTGGGCGCGGTGACGGATGAGGTCTTTACTGATCAAGGTGGCTATCAGTTGACCCTCTCCTTTCCGCGCGATGATCTGATTCGATTAATTGTTGGCGCGGGGCATGAATTACCCGCTGAAATATTGCCCGCTTCATAAGGGTTGGACCGTCTGAGGTGAAAGGCGGTACTAATGCTGATTATGAGGCATTTTTTGCTTTAGCAGGACTAAGTACACAAGGATTTTTGTTACACTCCTTAAATAATTGAGTGGCGTAACCGTCATTGTCAATTTGGGTGTAAACTCAGTATGATTCGAGACCTTAATCGGCCGTACTGTTAAATAATAATGCAAATTATTGAAATTATTAATCACCACGAGCAATAAAGGAGTCACTAATGGCTTGGAATGAGCCGGGTAATAACTCGGATAATAATGGGGGCGATCGACACGGTGGCCGAAAAGATAAAGATCCATGGAGCCAATCCAACCAAGGGCCTCCCGATTTAGACGAGGCTTTAGAAAGGCTTAAAGCACAGTTCAGCGGTATTTTCGGCGGTGGTTCAGGTAAGGCTTCTGGCGGCAGTAGTAAATCTGGTGGCGGATTTCCCAAAAATATTGTCATTTTTGCATTATTGGCAGTGACGGCATTCTGGGGTTTCTCAGGTTTTTATCAGGTTGATCAAAAAGAACGGGTGGTGATTCTTCGTCTGGGCCAATACCAAGATACGGTGGGTCCTGGCTTACATTGGAACCCCTTGTTTATCGACCAGCGCTTTTCGGTGCTAGTGACGCAAGAGCAAGATTATCGAGTGCGCGGTTTAATGCTCACCGAAGATGAAAATATCGTCGAAGTGCCAATCTCAGTGCAGTATACCATTCCCGATCCGAAAAAGTTTATCTTGCAGGTGCGCGATCCCATTACAAGTTTACATCACGCTACTGATAGCGCTATTCGTCATGTCGTGGGTGGCACTCAGTCCAGCGACGTACTCTCGCAGGGTCGTCAAGCCATGGCCGAGGAGACCAAGGTTCGGTTACAAAGCTATCTCGATAGCTACGATACTGGCATTAACATAACCTTGGTCAATATTTTAAAAGCCGAACCACCCAAAGCGGTTAAGTCAGCCTTTGATGATGTAATCTCGGCTAAAGAGGATAAAGACCGCTATGTTAATGAAGCGAAAACCTATGCCAATGGTCTTGTGCCCGAGGCGCGCGGTAAAGCGGAACGCATTATGCAGGAGGCGATTGGTTATCGAGAGAAGTTAGTGGCCGAAGCTGACGGTGAAGCCCAGCGATTTGTTAAACTTTATAATGAATATCGAAAAGCACCAGAGGTTACTCGTGAGCGATTATATCTTGATTCAGTTGAGGGGGTTATGAGTAACGTCTCTAAAGTTTTGATAGATGTTGAAGGCGGTAATAATATGATGTATCTCCCCTTGGACAAAATGGTATCTCAACCTAAAGGTGCATTGCCATCAGCTTCGACCTCTAATCAAAACGATATTGTAAGCCAAGTTACAAATCAGGTGATTGATCGTTTAAGGCAAGAACAATCACGCGCCAGACGCTCGGAGGCCCGATAATGTCAAATCGTTTTCCAATTATTGTATTATTAATAGCGTTAATTCTATTACTAGCCTCAACTATTTTCTATCGAGTTTTAGAAGTTGAAACGGCGGTTAAATTGCGTTTTGGTGAGTTGGTTGAAGCTAATATTAAGCCGGGGTTACACGCTAAAATTCCTTTTGCTGACGTAATTCGTAAAGTTGATCGCCGCTTACTTACACTTGATGCTCGTCCTGAGAGTTTCTATACGGTTGAGAAAAAGCGTTTAGAAGTTGATTCTTTTGTGAAATGGCGAGTGGTGGAAGTTGAAAAATACTATTTGGCCACTAACGGAGACGAAGAGCGCGCTAAGATTTTATTGGCAAACCGAGTTAATAATGACTTGCGTGACGAGATCGGCTTGCGTACTCTGAATGAAGTTGTCTCTGGCGAGCGTGATCAAATGATGGCTACATTAACAGACCGACTGCATCAAGCTGCGATGACTGATTTTGGTGTCGAAGTAATTGACGTAAGAGTGAAGAGGATCGATTTTCCTCAAGAAGTCAGTAACGACGTCTATAACCGGATGCGCGCTGATAGAGAAAAGGAGGCTCGTCAATATCGGTCGGAAGGATTAGAGTTGGCAGAAAAAATCCGCGCGGATGCTGACCGTGAAAAGGTGGTGATTGAGGCAGATGCATACCGTCAAGGGGAACTTATTAGAGGTGATGGAGATGCTAAGGCAGCTGAAATTTATGCTGAGGCCTATAACCAAGACCCTGAATTCTATGCTTTTTCAAGGCGTTTGAAAGCCTATGAGGCGTCTTTCTCAAATAAAGGTGATGTGTTACTAGTTGATCCTGATAGCGACTATTTCCGTTACCTCAACAAGGTCGATGCGCAATAAATTGACCTAGATCTTAACTACTAGCCGGGAAGGTAATTGCCAACCCGGCTTTTTTGTGTCCCAAGGGTCTGTTAGGCCTACTGAATTGTGAATAGGATCGTTTATGACTTATCATTTATGGCTGGCATTGTCTTTGGTATTGGTGATTGAGGGCATATTGCCTTTTATTGCGCCTAGTCAATGGCGCCGTGTCTTGGTTACTATAAACAGCCTGAGCGACGGGCAAATTCGCGGGATGGGTTTGGCCAGTATGTTGAGCGGAGTCGTGTTATTATTAGTGTTGAATTAACCTGTTCTAGGGTTGATTTGCGTCGTAATGATTAACCTTAAAGGTAGATAGACCAGATGACTAGTGCCGATCGTTGGATGCTTCCTGAAGGAGTGGACGAGTTATTACCTGAGCGAGCGGCCATTGCTGAGCAAGCGCGCAGAAGTGTGCTCGATCTTTTTAAGTTTTGGGGTTATCAACTAGTCATACCGCCATTAATTGAGTTTACCGATTCACTCTTAATCGGTACTGGCCAAGATGTTGAAGTGCAAAGTTTCCGGCTCACCGATCAACTAAGCGGCAAGCCCATGGCGGTGCGCGCCGACATCACTCCGCAGACAGCCCGAATTGACGCCCACAGTCTTAACACCCAAGGTGTGAGGCGACTGTGTTATGCCGGCAGTGTGTTGCACACGCGGCCCAAAACGTTAATGGCCTCACGCTGCCCGATTCAAGTGGGCGCCGAATTATACGGCGATCAAAGTATTGCGGCTGATATTGAAGTTGTGTCATTAATGCTTGAAACATTAACCGTGCTTGAGGCCAGCTTTATCTCCAATGGTGAGCTTGGTTTGTTAGACCAATTAACCATAGACTTAGGTCATGTTGCGATTGACCAGGCGATTAAAGCGGCCTTGGCTGAGGCTATGCCTGATCTCGACAGCGATGATACGACGGCTTTATTTGCCGCGATTCAACGCAAGTCACAGCCCGACTTAAACTTACTGCTGGCCGACTTGGCGATTGATCAAGACTTAATGATGATTTTTCAGCAGTTGCCCACGCTTTGTGGTGGTGTCGAGGTGTTAGCTCAAGCAAAAAGTTTGCTTGGTGCCTTAGGCCTGCAAGTAAATGCGGCTATTGATCAGCTGACTCAAATCGCTGAATGCATATCGGCGCGTTTTCCTAAGGTTGTCCTATATTTTGATTTGGCTGAAATTCACGGCTATGAATACCATACCGGCCTCGTCTTTGCTGCCTATGCCGACGGCAACGGCTTAGCCTTAGCCAATGGCGGCCGATACGATAATATCGGCCAAGTGTTTGGTGCAGCGCGTTCAGCTACTGGCTTTAATGCTGACTTAAAAGCTCTATTAGCCTTTCTTCAGTCGCGAGCCGGTAATGGCCTATCAGCGCAGGCTGCTGATATTATTGCCGCGCCAAATACCAATAATGCTGCTGATGATGCTAGCCTCTGGCAGGCGGTTAGCGCTTTGCGCCAAGCCGGCGAGGTGGTGATTTTTAATGGTCAGCAAGGCGCTGAGCCAGCTGGTCGACAGTTGGTGAACCGAGACGGCCAATGGCAGGTCGAAATTCTTTAATCCACAGGTATAGGTTAATAAATTTTCTTTAGTAGTAGGTATCAGCAAGTATGAATAAAAATATAGTCGTCTTGGGAACCCAATGGGGAGATGAAGGCAAAGGGAAAATCGTTGATTTGCTTACAGCCAAGGCTGATGCCGTAGTGCGGTTTCAGGGCGGCCACAATGCGGGCCATACCTTAGTGATTAACGGCAAGAAAACGGTGCTGCATTTAATTCCTTCCGGTATTTTACACGACGGTGTTGCCTGCTTAATTGGTAATGGGGTGGTGCTATCGCCCGAAGCCTTATTGAAAGAAATGGCCGGTCTAGAACAGCAGGGCGTCAATGTAGCTGAAAAATTATTACTCAGCACTTCTTGCCCATTGATACTGCCTTACCATATTGCGCTCGATCAAGCGCGTGAAATCCAGCGCGGCAATGCGAAAATCGGCACAACCGGTCGTGGTATCGGGCCAGCCTATGAAGACAAAGTGGCTCGTCGCGGGCTGCGTTTGGGCGATTTGCGTAACCCTGAACAATTTGCCGAGAAAGTGCGCGCCGTGATGGACCTGCATAATTTTACCCTCCGTGAATACTATCAAGTTGAACCGGTCGATGTAGAAAAAACCATTGCAGATATGCTGGCCATGGTGCCCACCTTAATGCCGATGATGAACGACGTGGTCGAAACATTGCACGCCTATCGCCGCGACGGGAAGTCCGTGTTATTTGAAGGGGCGCAAGGTTCACTGCTCGATATTGATCATGGCACTTACCCTTATGTGACCTCGTCCAATACCACTGCCGGCGGTGCGCCATCGGGTAGCGGGGTTGGGCCGCTGTATTTAGATTATGTCTTAGGCATTACTAAGGCTTACACCACTCGCGTAGGCTCGGGGCCTTTTCCGACCGAACTATACGATGACATTGGCCGGCATTTAGCGACGAAGGGCAATGAAGTAGGCGCCACTACCGGCCGCGATCGACGCTGTGGTTGGTTCGATGCCGTGGCGGTCAGACGGGCTGTACAAATTAATAGCGTGTCGGGTATTTGCTTAACCAAGCTTGATGTTTTAGACGGCTTAGACGCGGTGCAGATCTGTGTTGGCTACGAAGATGCTAAAGGCAATCGTATGCCGTTTGAAGTTGATAGCGACTACTTTGAAAAACTACAACCTATTTATGAAACCATGCCCGGCTGGTCTGACTCGACGTTCGGTGCCCAGTCGTTTGACGAGTTACCGATAGAAGCTAAGCAATATATTCGGCGCTTAGAAGACTTAATTGAAACGCGGGTGGATATTATTTCCACAGGCCCAGATAGAAACGAAACTATCGTTTTGAATGATTTAATTTATTCAGCAATTTAATTCGTTTTACTTTTGCCGAGGTTTTCAATGTTTATAGATAAAATTTTGGGACCAATTAAACAGTGGGGATATCTAGTTCGAGACCTTGATGATGCGATGGAATGTTGGGTTAAGCAATTAGGCATTGGCCCCTGGTGGGGATATAAGAACGTACAGGTAACTTCTTGCCACGAGGGAAAGAAGAACCCGATTTCAATGAGTGTAGGATTATCTTATCACCAAGGAATACAGATTGAACTAATTCAGCAGCTTGATAGTAACCCTTCTCCTTACCAGTATTTTTATCAGCGTGGAACTGAAGCACAGGCTTTGCAACAAGTGGCTTACATGGTGCCTGATGTTGACGTGGCAATTGCACAGTGCCAACAGCGTGGCATGCATGAAGTTGGTCGCATTCTACCTGCCCCTGATTTAGCCTACGTATATATGAGTTCATCTGGTATGGCAGGTTTAGCAATTGAGCTAATGCCCCACGATCAAAACTTTCTTGATGATTATGAGCGAAGTTCGCTTGAAGCAGAAAAATGGGATGGAAGTAATCCTTTTCGTTTGATTGAATTATAATTTTCAAATTAATTTATTTGGATTGAGAAATGCTAAATCATTTTTTAAAGGGGATTTTTATATTCGGAATAACTTTTCTTTTATCTTGTCAATCCGATCAGACTCCTAAATCCTGTCTGCCTGTAGAGTTGTTTGGCAAAAAAGTTGATATTAAAGGGGGTGAGTTTCAATTCGGAGATAATCGCTTTTATATAGATGAGAGTCCGGCAGCTAGAGCTACAGTCGTTGGGTTTAATATCGATATTCATGAAGTGACTAATATTCAGTTCGCGGAATTTGTAAGTGAAACTGGTTTTATCACTGATGCTGAAAAGGGTTTATCAAAGGCGGATTTTCCTGATCTGCCAGAAAAATATCGAGTTCCAGGCTCAATGGTATTTATTCCACCTGAAGATAATGCGCCTAGTTCTCCAGCACAATGGTGGCAATTTATTCCTGATGCAAATTGGCGGCACCCCTATGGACCTGGTTCAGATATTGTTGGGAAGGAAAATCACCCAGTAGTTCAACTGACTTATGCTGATGCTGAAGCATATGCCAAATGGCTAGGTCGACGTTTACCAACAGAACGTGAATGGGAGTTTGCTGCTAGAGGAGGTTTGGATGGCGCCATCTATTCTTGGGGCGATGAAAAGCCTCATGATGGCCAGCCAAAAGCTAATACCTGGCAGGGTATTTTTCCTCACGTTAACTTAAAGGAGGATGGATTTGTAGCTAGCGCACCAGTTGGTTGTTATCCTCCTAATGGATTTGGTCTTTTTGACACAACAGGAAATGTTTGGGAATGGAGTAGCACCCCTTATGGGCCAGACAGAAAAAGGGACTACGGCGCAAATGGCTTCGATCCTCAACAACCTAGCGTTATAGTGAAAACCTTAAAAGGCGGGTCTTTTTTATGTGCTGATAATTATTGCCAACGCTATCGACCTGCTGCTAGACAGGCTCAAGACGTCACTGTAGCTTCACCGCATATTGGTTTTCGTACTGTGGCGAATAAAATTATTAATTAGCATGCTTTTGAAGATTGAAGGTCAGGACTTTTAAATGGTTGATTGGTTAATTAGTAATGAGACTTATAATCTTGCGCTATGGTGTGGGCTTGTTTACGTTGTCTTGATTGTTATTGGTGCTGTATTTGTAAAGGCGCCTTATGGAAGATTCTCATCTGATAATTATGGAGTGAGCTTATCGCCAAGATTAGGGTGGTTTCTTATGGAATTACCGGCAACATTGAGCTTCATCTTTTTTTACTTCCAAGGCGATAATTGTTTTGAGATGGTGCCGTTATTCTTCTTAGGCATATGGTTAATCCATTACGGAAACCGTGGATTTATTTTTCCATTTTTAATCAGGGCTGCAAAGGGGGCTAAAGGCACCTTTAGTATAATGATTGTCGGCACGGGTTGGTTGGTCACCACCTTGCACGGGTATTTGAATGCGGTGTTTATTAGTCATTTAAGTGACCATTTTACCCATGATTGGTTTAGTGACCCAAGATTTTTGATTGGGATTATGATTTATGGCTTTGGTTATATTATGAATATTCACTCAGATGCTATTATTCGGAACTTACGTAGTAAGGACGAGGTGGAACGGGGTGAAAAAGTATATCGCATTCCAGAAGGCGGTTTATTTAAGTATGTGAGTAACCCTAGCTATTTTACCGAGTTAATATCCTTTACCGGTTTTGCCATTGCCACATGGTCACTGGGTGCTTTGTTTGTGCTTGCAGTGAGTGCGGCGAATTTAATCCCCCGGGCCTTTCAAGTGCATCAGTGGTATTTAGAAAAATTCCCCAGCGATTACCCTAGTGACCGAAAGGTTTTAATTCCCTTTATCATGTAAATAAAAATTTGTCTGGCCTTATGTAGAGAAAGTAGGTTGAATAAAAAGATCGGTATTATCGGTGATGTTCATGCAGAAGACGTCTTACTTTCATTGGCAATTGATTGGTTTGAAAAGCAAGGTGTTGATATAGTCATTTGTACGGGCGACATTGCTGATGGTCTTGGTGATATTAATGCCGCCTGCGACTTGCTGGCTAATCATGGTGTGTTAACTGTGGCGGGCAATCACGACAGGTGGTTGCTGACCGATAAGAAGCGGCATGTAAAAAACGCCCACCGAAGAAGTGCAGTTCGCGACAGTAGTTTGCAATTTCTGGATGCGTTGCCGAGAATGTTATCAGTTTCAACTTCCTGCGGTGAGCTATTGCTTTGTCACGGCGTGCTAGGCGATGACCTCGCCAAGGTATGGCCTGGCACGGCGACGACTAACGTTGAGCAATCGTTGTCGCTCGATCAGCTGCTGTCAAATAGCTCGACTGCACCACGATTTATGGTCAATGGCCATATGCATTTTCGCACCTTGATTGATTTCGAAAACTGCCAGCTTATTAATGCAGGTACATTGAAAGGGCTTTATTCAGGGGTCAGTATTCTTGACGTTGATGAGCAAATGGTCAGTGGATTTGACTTCACGCCAAATAAGGTAATTTTACAAGGCCAATATCATTCGATTGCCGGATCGGATGGACGTAAAGTGTGGCGTAATACGCAAGCCTTTGATAGTCGGTGGACACCAATCACTCTGCATCGGTCTCCATAGCACTGAGCTTTATATTCTAAAAGATCATTTATCGGGCTGCTAAAGCTAGTGGTTGTCGTCACCTAAGCGTTGCTGACCTGTCATTCTATAAAAATTGATTGTATCGTTTGCTTTTATTGAGCTCAACTTCAGAAATCTCAGTGCTTATAGTCCTTAATAGTTAATCATGATAGATAAAAGGACAGACGATGAGAATAATGCATCAACACAGCTGGCAATTCTTTTCACGGGCCGCATCGTCTTTGTAGCAGGGTTCAGCAATTTTATACTCCTTAGCAACTAAGAATTTATATGTTTTTTAATAGCTGATTTTGACCCTAGTAGAAACAGTATTATGATTTTAGAGCAACATTGGTATGATTTATGATGGCGTTGCCATTAAGCCACTAATTAGATTTATTGATCAAACCCTAAAAGGATAAAGATTAGCAATTAAGTTGAGTTAATATCTATCGGTAAATTATATACTGCTATCGTTACAGTTACTTAAACATACCGTTGCTAAATTCTCGTTATTATAACTTGATAAGTTTGGCTCGGAAAGCTAAGCCCCTGCTATATTTCGCGACAGCGCATCCTATTTTTGGAGATATCTTTGTTATGAATAGCCCGAGTAATAATACCCACGATATGAACACTAATGTTACCGTTCAAATTGAAGCGCAGTATGCTCGCATGAAACAGGTGCAATTGAGCGAGGGTATTCCAAGTGCTGCAGTTCGAAAAGATCGCTTGCAACGCTGTATTAATTTGTTGGTCGACCATAAAGATGAATTATCAAAAGCGTTAGAGCAAGACTTTGGTGGGCGCTCGCCTAACTTGACGCAGTTGTCAGAAATTATGCAAGGGACCGGCCACTATAAACATGCGCTTAAGCATGTTGAAAAATACATGAAAGCTGAAAAACGATCGGCACCGTTCCCTATTGGCTTATTAGGGTCGCGTGCCGAGTTGCATTATCAGCCTAAGGGTGTGGTGGGTATTATGTCGCCGTGGAATTTTCCTATTGCGATGGTGTTTGTGCCATTATGTAATGCGATCACTGCGGGTAATCGGGCCATCATTAAGCCTTCGGAGTTTAACCCTGCTACAGCAGAATTAATTAAAACTTTAATCGAGCAAACCTTTAGCTCCGACGAGGTAGCCGTGTTTACGGGCGGCGCCGATATTGGTGCTGCGTTTAGTGCTGTGCCGTTTGACCATTTATTTTTTACTGGCGCCTCCAGCATTGGCCAAAAAGTGATGGAAGCTGCGGCTAAAAACTTAACTCCCGTGACGCTTGAGTTGGGTGGTAAGTCACCAGCATTAATTGATGCCGCGTACCCAATTGAATTAGCCGCGGAGCGCATTGTTAGCGGCAAGGGCATGAACTCGGGCCAAGTGTGTATTTCGCCAGATTATGTCTTTGTGCCCGAGCAGGGTTTAGAGGCCTTTATTTCTAGTAGCCGTGAAGTCTTTGCTAGCCAGTTTGCCACGGTAATGGGTAACCCCGACTATACCGCCGTGGTCAATGACCGCCACTACGCGCGATTAGTGAGTTACTTAGATGAGGCCCGCGCTATGGGTGTGAGAATTGAGCCTTTATGTGACGAAGCCTTAGTGGCAGGCGATCGCCGGATTCCGATTACGTTGGTGATTAATCCCGGCGATGATTTGCGCATCATGAAAGACGAGATATTTGGCCCGTTAATGGTGATTAAAACTTACAGTAATGAACAAGATTGCATTAACTTTATTAATGCACGGCCTTCGCCGTTAGCGTTTTATTACTTTGGTGAGAATAAGCAAAAACAACAGCAAATGTTAGATAAAACGCTATCGGGCGGTGTGACAATCAATAATGTGACCATGCATGTGAGCTGTTACGACTTGCCGTTTGGCGGTATCGGCAATAGTGGTATGGGTAGCTACCACGGTATTGAGGGCTTTAAAACCTTTAGCCATGGCCGCTCGGTGTTTCGTCAAGGCAAATTAGATTTAGCTAAGCTGGCCGGCACCTTGCCACCCTATGGTGAAAAAGTGAAAAAAGTTCTAGCGAGTCAAATTAAAAAATAACCTCTGATAAGCACCTAACGCTGTCTGACCAGGCCTTCTTGTACAGCCGAGGCCACTAGTTGGCCTCGGCTGTTGAAAACCTTTGCGCGGCCCATGCCGCGCCCGCCGCCAGTAAAGTCACTGTCAACCTCAAACAATAGCCAGTCGTCTATTTTTAGTGCTTGATGAATCCAAATGGAATGACTGAGTGTGGCGGCCATTACATTAGGCGTAAAGGGATTAATGCGATGTGGGAAAAACGCGGGCATTAATATCGGATTGTCCGAGGCATAGGCAAACATTTGTCGTTGTAAGTTATCGTTGTCGGGAAGTGCTGCGGTGGTTTTGATCCATGCTAACAACCGCGGTGGGTGTGGATGCGGGTCAACAATGGCTGGTGGATTAACAAATCTTATATCAATTGGCCACTCGTACTGATTGTTAATTCCCTTACTGGCAAGAAAATCGTTAATGCGGTGACTTTCTTTGATGAGTGATTCAGGTGTGGGTGCGATGGGTATTGTTGCCGCATGACTGACACCGTGTTCGGGTTTCTGAAACGATAAAGTGGCGGTAAAAATAATTTTTTCATTCTGTTCAACAACCACCTGCCGACTCAAGAATGAGCGACCGTTTCTCATTGCTTCAACGCAATAAGTTAAAGGAACACCTATTGCGCCTTGGCGTAAAAAGGTTGAATGCATGCTGTGTAGCACATAGGGTTTTGTCACGGTTTGTTGACTTGCACTCATGGCCTGCGCCATTACTTGACCACCATAAATGCGCTCACCGCTGTCGTCATTACATAAACCGGTGAACCGTGTTAATGTCTCTGAAGGGCTATCGAGCCGTTTAAGTGCCAGCGAGTCTATAATACCTTGTAATCCTTTAGGCATCATTTAATTTACCTTTACAAATTTAGAATAAATAAGTCAGTTAAAGCGTACGATGGTTAAAAGTCATTAGGCCTTAATAACGCGTCATGACCCCCGTCTAGAAATAAGACCGTGCCCGCTATAAAGCTGCTATTCGAGTCGAGTAAAAAAGCTGCCGCGTGGGCAATGTCTTCGGGTCGGCCGGATCGGCCAACAGGAACACTAGCCGCAAAGGCCTGGTTGACTTTTCGTAACGTGGGGTCGGCTTCGATTTTTTCGTTAAGCGGCGTGGAAATGTAGCCAGGGGCAATGGCATTAAGCCGAACCCCCGCCGCTAAATAGTCCCCGCTGTGTTGCCGCATCCAGCAGGTCAGGGCTCGTTTACCGCCAGCATAGGCTTCGTTACCATCGGCAAGTTCATCAATGAGCGCCACCGCTTGCTCTTCATCGCCGGCTAATAGTGCTTCGACATAAGCGCCACTTTGACTCATGGTGGCCGAGATCGACGAAATCAATACCATCGCGCCGTGACGTTTGGCGACGTGGCCTTTTAAGCCTTCAATTGTGGTCAATGCACCAAAATAATTGATGCGACTGATCAAAGAGACAGGTTTAATATTAACGCCAACGCCAGCACATGGGATAAAGCCGTCAAGCCCATCGGGGGCAAGGGCTTTAATACCTGCAATTGCCTGTTGCCGGCCTTGATCGGACGATAGGTCAGCTTCAATATCGGCATTATGTAAATCGACCACAATGATTCGGTGGCCGTCTTGTTGAAGCCAATCAACAATGCCGGCGCCAATGCCGCTAGCGCCGCCGGTAATGGCATAGATCCCCATGGTTAGTTTCCTTTTATAACAGAATGACAAAATAGTGGAATGACTTACGCTTGATGGCGCACCTTGCTAAAATGATTCGCTAAGACCACGGCGGTAGCGAGGGCGACGATGGCACAAAGGGCGGTGTCAAGATTGACGCCAGCCGTAAAATCGCCGATCTTGCACAGCAATACAGTGCCCACTAATACATTGCTAGCACCCCATAATACATTCACTACCGGTGACGACTCACCCACACCAGGTGGACTGGCGAATGGGCTTTGAAAGGCTTGGCCAGACAGGCCATTGACGCAGTGCGGAATGGCATTGACTAACAAGGCGCAGCCGAGTGCATGAGCTAGGTAGGTGAGTATTAGCATGGCAGGTATCCTTAATGGTGGTTATTGAATGATGACGCGAGGTAGCTCACTCATAATAAAGTGGGTGCCGGCGGGATCGAGCATATAAGCCACATCGGGTTCTACCAGGGTTTTTTGTTCGGGCTCTGATAACGATTGAAAAAACCGTTCGATGGATTCAAACCACTGCTCGGTCACACCGTCATAACAGCGCTCAGGGGCCAAGGCATAGTCATCAATATGCCGCGGGTTTTGATCGTAGGCCATAATGTCTTTATTTAAATTATCAACCGTTTGAAATAAACCACCATGGTGCTCAAGCCAATGTTGATGAAAGGTTTCGAGTGACAAGGCAGAATTGCGGCGTAATATACAGAGTAATTTAGCGGTGGCCTCAGTGCGGGCGTTGGGTTTATCGACAATAGTGTTGGCTGTGTCAGCTAATAACCACGCTTGCGATGCACGATCGATCAAGTACTCTTCATCGGGCACCACATACTGTTGGTAGTAAGGATCATCGATCATGGCCTTGAAGGCGTCCATGGAGTGATACCAAATGGCACTAACACCGTCATAACCTTGCTGCTCGAAGCTGGCGTCTTTGGGGTCGCGTCGGTAATCAGCGGCTAAGCGAGGGTTCTGTTCATAGCGGGCAATGTATTGTCTTAAGGCGGGGCTGTTAGTAAATAGCGGGCCATGGACATTGGCCCAGTGCTGATGAAATTCATCGCGCGATAAGGCGGCATTTCGTTTTAAGAAACATAGCAGTTTGATCACGAGTTTTTCCTTATTGTTAGGGAGAGCAGTTGCAGCAAGTCGTAATGCTTAATTACTGTCAATGAATCGTATCATCGCTACCTTCACCTTTCGTTTTAAGGTAAGGTCTCACGTTATTCAATGCTTAACCAAGAGGGTACACAAGTGAGCCAAGAAGAAAATAACAAATCGTTAATGCGTCGTTGGTATGATGAGATGTGGCAGCCATGTAATTTTGACTTAATTCCCGAGTTGGCGGGCCCGCATTATACCCGCCACGATATGATGGGCACGCGCACGGTTACCGGCGAAGAATACCGTGACAGTCTAAAAATGTTTGGTGCTACTTGGACCATTCGCGACTTTAATTACTTTCTGATGTCAGAAGGCAACTTTATCACATCTATTGGAAGCTGGGTGGTTGAAAACTTTGATGGTCAAGGGACCGAAGCTCAATGGGATTGGGTGCAGTCGTTTCGAGTTGAAGGCGGACGTTTAGTCGAAACATGGCTGCCTGCAATGGGTGGTACAGATATGCAATGGGCTGCTAGCGATATACCAGCACAGAGTATCTTGGTTCGCGGCTAGCGCATCATATCATTGTTGCCATTAATACAGCATAGACTACTAGCAAGTCGATATTTTAATACCGAAAGTCACTAAAAATATCGGGGTAGTCGCGCCAATAGTACTGTAAGTGCGCGTCGGGCCAATCTTTATAGATAAATTCCCAGTTGAGATTATCGATACGCCAGCCATGGTGCGGGTCGAGGTTGCTTATAAACACCGGCGCCCCGTAGTCACAAAAGCGAGTATCAATACTGAGTCTAACAGTGTTTTCAGACGTGTTGGGCTCAGCGCGATGCACGCAGCAGGAATGAAAAATAATTAAATCCCCACGCTCGACATCAGAGACATGCCAAGTTCTTTCATCAGCAAAGACTTCACATTGTACGCCCCCTACGCCATCGGCCACTTTGACAGTGCGAACGCCTTGTTTGTGAGAGCCCGGTAGCAGTTGCAATCGCCCCATGCCTTTTTTAGTGTCGTGAAGCGCCACCCACATGCCGGCCATGGTCGGTCCTGCTTGATGCGAGCGCGCATCTTGGTGCGGCGGGGTCTCGTAACCTAATTTTTTTGGGCAGGCGATACGACCCAGTTTCATCGGGTAAACAAATACCTCTGGCCCCACTACTACTTGCATTAATCGCAGTGCGTCAGCTTGATGAAAGAAATTATGAAAACTGGGCAGTGATTGAATTTTTGGATAGAACTGATCCCAGATAGGGTCAGTTTCAAAAAAAGGCTCGCCCACTAGTTGGGGTAGCTGGCGCTGTTGGTCAAACACGATATGGGGTTGTAAGAAATTAAGCATGTCATGCATTAAGCGCTCGCAGCGCTGCGGATTAATGGCTTGCTTGAAATATAAATAACCCTGTTCATTAAATCGATCTTGTAGTTGTTCTGTACTTTCTTCTTTTCTTGAAGTGATGAGTGGTTGAAATACTGTCATAGCTGAAAAAATCTTTTAAAAAGAAGGGTTTGATGGGGGATCATGCTTGTCTTAAGGCCATAGTAAACCGATGCTTGGCATTGATAAACCTTTTACATAAATAAAATAATAAAAATTAATCAATCAATTGGGATTCCCATTCTTTATTTAGAGTTAAGCCCCGCTATTGACATTATTTACAATGTTATATGAAAAAGTATTAAGAGCTTGTCATTCTATTTATTAATCTGTGTAAGAGTTGATCCAAGGTGTTTATGCCCCGTATATCATTTATATATCAAGACATACAGGATTTCTATATCTATGAATAATAAAAAGATTTTACTTGTTACAGGTGCAACTGGATTTGTTGGTAGCCATTTTGTTGAGAGGATGCTCACGGAAACGGATTATCAAATACGATGCCTTGTTCGTGATATTAAACAGTTAGGTCGTTTGACGGCTTATCGAAATAAAATCGAGTGGGTTACTGGTGATATTTTAGATGTTGAAAGCTTAGCTTCAGCTTTTGATAGTGTTTGGGGTGTTGTTAACTTGGCCGGCTACCGCGAGTTTTGGAGCCGTAAAAGCAACCACTATTATGCTGTAAATGAGCAAGGGGCAAAAAATGTTTTTATGGCAGCTCTTGAAGCGGGCGTAGAAAAAGCTGTTCAAGTGAGTACGCCTTTGGCCTTTGGCGTGCCTAAAATAATTCCATTTAATGAAGGCAGTCCCGCTGGTAAACACCCTAACCGATATGGGCACAGTAAATATCTTGGCGATAATGCAGCTTGGGAATTGTATCAAAAAGCTGGATTACCATTAAGTATTGTGTATTTAGCGGCGGTTATCGGTGCCGGAGATAACAAAGCTACTATGGAAGTCCGGAGAGCAGTTGAGGGCAATATGCCAGCTTTAGTGGGTGCTGATACCACCTACACTTATGTATATTTAGGCGATGCGGTTGAATCGATTGCGCAGGCGCTGATGCGTGAGGAGACAATAGGTGAGCGTTACCTAGTTGGTACTGAGCGTGCGACGACACGTGAGTATTTCAATTTAATTGGCGATCTTGCTGCTGTGCCCATGCCCGATCTGAATATCCCCGAGGCGATACTAAAGCCGATTGCGTCTGTAATGGAGCTAGCTTCAAGGGTAACTGGTGTTAGACCGATGCTGCCGATTGATGTTTTAAAAACCACCTCGGCAGGTTCGCTTTTATTTGACGGAACTAAGGCACAGAAAGCATTGGGAATAAACTATACACCCTTGATGTCAGCGCTAGCTGAGTCTGTTGAAGAAATTAAGCAAGAGACACGGCAAGCCATAGCTTAATTGAATTTTTACATACCTATTTTACTTGGCTAATCGACTTCGGTCATCGGTGGCAATTTTTGTTCAAGTAATGCTTCATAACGCGTGGTTAACTGCTGGCGATAACTGGGCTTTGTGGCGATTAAAAACGTACCAGATTTAACTCCTGCTAACACTGGCTCAAATGCCTCCTGGGGGGATGCGCCGGTGTCGAGCATCGACTGCAGTGCTTCAACACAAAGCTTGCCGTCTTCGCTGGTATCGCTACCCAAGGTTGCAGGCCGTAAGTGGCCCGTTTGCGCAATGCCGGTTTTAAAGTTACTCGGGGTCAGCACGCTGGCGCCAATCTTTGAACCAACCATCTCAAGGTCTAAGGCAAGGCATTCGGTCACCGATAAGGCGGCTGACTTCGAAACAACATAGGGTGCTGACATGGGGCCGGCAACATAGGCTGCAACCGACGCGGTATTAACCACATGGCCAGAGGTATCTTGCGCCATCATGCGCGGCACGAAGGCCCTTATACCGTGAATAATGCCGTAGACATTGACACCAAAGGCCCAGTCCCAGTCTTCAACGCTGCGCTCCCAGCTTAGTCCACCTTGAAATACGCCGGCGTTATTGATCAGTAGGTCAACCTGACCTAACTCACTAAAACAAAAATCGGCCAGTGCTTGCACCGACTCAGCATTAGCGACATCGACTGATTTGGCGATGGCGGTGTCACCAATCGATGTTGCAGTTTTTTGCGCACCTGCGGCATCGAGATCTGCCACCACGACGGTCATTCCTTGGCGAGCAAAGCCATGAGCGAGAGCAGCGCCAATGCCATTGGCAGCACCAGTGATAACAGCAATTTTATTTTCAAATGTGTTTAACATAATTTGACCTTAATTTTTGTACGACATATAAAAAGGCTGTTTGACGTCGTTCGCTAATTATCAATATAACTCAAGGTGATTAACTCAATGAAACAATGGTTTAGCAAAACATGCTAAGTTTAGGCGCCATCGAGGTCAATTGCTTTAACTATAAAAAGTGGTAATCACTCAATAGATCACTTGTTTGATGTCAAAACGGTCACTCGTCATCGGCGAAGACACTGAGTATGATCAAAATTAGACGACTGAAAGAGGAATTTAACATGTCACAATGTCCTTATGCGAATTTAATGGACCCATCTTTTGCCGATGGTGGCCTCGATAATGCTGAAATCGCTCGGATTCGAGAGGCAGGACCTGCGGTTTGGATAGAAGATCCTGTGAGTGGTGTGCCCTTTTGGGCGATAACGCAGCAATCATCCTTAGACTTTGTTTCAAAAAATAACCATCTTTTTTCTTCAGAGCGTCGAGGCGCGATTCCAATGGAAATGGAACAAGAGATGGTCGATAACATTCAAACCCGAATGTTTTTGAATCTCGATCCGCCTCGAAATTTAGAATACCGCAAGTTAATCCGTGATCACTTCTCGCCCGCAAAAGTCGCGACTTATGAGTCTAGCATTCGAGCTCACGCTAAACGTATCGTTGATAAAGTTATTGATCGCGGTGAGTGCGAGTTTGTTCGCGATGTGGCTGCCGAGTTACCTTTATTGGTCATCCTTGAGTTTTTTGATATTCCGCCTGAAGACCGTAAAAAGTTTTTTGAGTGGACCAATAAGATGATCTTTTCCGAAGACCCTGAAACAGTAGACCAGGCTAATGGTCAAGCACAAGCAGAAGCTGCTGCTGCTGAAATGATGTTTTATGCATTTGAATTAGCTAAGAAGTGGCGCGGGTCAGATGAAAATAACGTAAGCAGTCAACTTCTTAACGGAAAAATTGATGGCGAGCCTATTTCAGATGAAACGTTTGCTTGGATTGTGTTGATGCTTATCTCTGCCGGCAATGAGAGTACGCGTACCACAATCACCCATGCGATGAAGAATTTAATTAATAATCCAGATCAGTATCGTTATCTACAACAGCACCCCGAAAAAATGGATGATGCAATTTATGAAATGCTGCGGTTTAATACGCCGTTTATTTGTATGCGTCGAACAGCTACCCAAGATATTGTTGCCCCAGAATTAGGTAATGTAGAAATCAGAGAAGGCGATAAAATTATTTTGTATTATCATGGTGTTAACTTTGATGAAGAAGTTTTCCCCGATAACACTTATGAATTTGATATTCATCGCGCTGAGCGTGAACCTGATCTTGGTAGAAAAATTCGTTCCTTTGGTATTGGGCGTCATAACTGTTTTGGTATGAACTTGGCCAAACTAGAAATGAAGGTCATGTTACAAGAGGTGATTTCGCGCATGGATAATCCGCAAATTGTTGGTGAGATTAAATACTTGCACTCTAATTTTGTGCAAGGTATTGACTCGATGCATATCACCTTTGATAAAGCGGTAGTCAATCAAGAGAACAACACCGACGCAGCTTAAGGCAACTCTGGCGCGCTGTGGTAAGGCTCAGCTCTCTTACTAGGGCCAGTTTTCGAGTAAATAGCGTTGCTTGCAAAACGGTTGGGCATGAATATTTTGCCCGCTCATTGCGCCTGCAGTATCTTGCTCGCAAAGCCAACGAATGACGGTAGCAGGCACTGTCACCGGTGCCGAGCGGATTCCCATTGTTTCAAGTGCACTGACTTCTCCCATAACAGCGATCATTGATTCACTCGCCACTAAACCAGGCTCTAAGTTATAAGCACGAATCCCTTGTTCATGATATTCTAGATGCAGAATACCGGCCATGCGGTGTAAAGCCGCCTTAGTCGCGCCATGGGCAAAACTCCAACCACCATCCGCGAGTTTTAAGGGAGGGTCTACCATGCCTGCCTCTGAGGTCAGATTAATGATTGTGCCTGAGCCCCGCATTAGCATGTCAGGTAGCAGGGCGCGTACCAGATATAATTGGGCCAGTACATTGGCATCAAATGTTTTTTCAATGTCGGCAAAGTCTGATTTTAAAAGATCGCTCATCAGACCGGGGCCTTGATAAATCGCATTGTTGACCAATATATCAATCGTTCTAAAATGATCAGTTGCGGTTTTGATTGCCTGATTAATACTGTTTTTATCAAGCAGATCAAGCGGTACTGAAATAGCATTGCTGCCCAATGCTTTTACCTCGGTCTCGGTCTGTTCTAAGCTACCCGCTAATGGCAGGCCTTGTTGGTCGAGTACGTTTTCGACGGCTCGGTTATTTGGGCTTAGGGTGCGTGCCGCTAGCACCAAATCGTAACCGGCCTGCGCGAGCGCAATGGCGGTTGCCTTGCCAATACCACGGCTAGCACCGGTGATCATGGCGACACCTTTAGCGGCCATAGTGAATTCCCTTGTTGTTTTGATCACTGATTTTAATCAGTCGGTTAAGCATAATTGCCCCTATGCGGCTTGGCTTGCCAGCACCTCAAAGGCACAGTTATAGCCGGGCAAAAAAGTGACGCCAGGTCCAGGATGACACGATGAACCACATAAAAATAAATTGTTTATCGGTGTCGTATGCCCAGTCCCTTCAATTAAGCATCGATCACCTACCATTTGATCAGGGTGTAGCAAACCGTGTGTCCAGTCACCGTTGCTGGCACCTTCCATAGTGGCAAAGTGATCAGCAGAAAAAATAGCTTTATCAACGATTAGGTCGCGGAAGCCCGGCATGTGCATGTCAATATGATCAATGATCATTTCGCCAAATTGGTCACGCAACTTACCGCGTTTTGATTTCTCAGCATCACAAGGAAAATAAAAGCCGTAGGCGCTGGCAATATGAAAACCTTCAGGTGCAAGCGTGTCATCGAGCAGCGATGGAAATTGAAAAGCCAAAGGGACGGTCGGTGGCAGTTCACCTTTTTGGCATTGCTCGTAACAGCGTTGTAATTCTTCGGGGTCAGCCACCATAGCACCACCAAATTGAGCAAAAGGAATGCGGTTGAGTTTATCAATGTGCGCGCCATAACGCGGTAGTCCGCTGAGTTTAAATAACATATGAACATAGGCGCCACGATGCTCGAAGTGATCAATCTGTTGTTGAGCCGCCGTAGGCAAGCGGTAATCGTCTGCCAAGCGATTAAAAGTGGCCGGTTTGTCTAAATTAGAAATAATCGTTTTAGCAAATAATTGCTCACCGTTTTTAAGTTCGATGCCGACAGCGTTATCATTTTCAATAATAATTTTTTGGACTTGCTGTTTGATGCGAACTTCGCTACCTAAGGATTCAATTTGTCTAACCAGTGATTCTGACAATTTACCCATTCCACCTTTGACGCGTTGCATTAGGCCGGCAGAGCCTTCTTGTGCCATGGTGTAAATCAAGCACATTGCCGAGCCTTTAGAGTAAGGTCCTTTGTAGGTTGCCTGTACGGCAGCAAAAGCCATATTAGCGCGTAATTCTTTGTGCTTAATAGGGTCGGGAAAAAATTTATCGATAATATCCATGGCCGAACCATTAAACGCTAACTCTAACTGTTCGCGCTGGGCTTCGGTAGGTGCTTGTGCAATCATATCGGCCAGATTTTTTGGGGTTTTTCTGGCTGTATAGCGATCCAGCATTTTAGCCGGATAGTCACAGAATTTGATAAAGCGGCCGAAGCCAATCATAGCACTAAGGCCGTAATTTTTTAATAATCCCAATGCCAGCTTAAGACTGTTCTTGTAGAAGATTAACGGGCGACCGTCTTTACCGGTTAAATTCACGGCCATGACCGGTAAAGGGATTAATTCGACACCATTTTTTTCAAATTCAAAATAGTCTTTTACTTCTTGTGACAGAGGGAACATACAGCTGGCGCCCACTTCATTCTGGCAGCCTTTGAGGATTTCACGGGTGCCGCCCATACCGCCCACATAGCCGTTTTTTTCTAATACTAAAACGCGCTGATTATTGCGAGCCAGCACCGTTGCTGTGGCTAAGCCATTGTGACCCGCACCAATGACGATAGCGTCAAAAGGGCTAGGGTGATTGATGTGCGTCGCTTTTCCTTCGGCAGATGAATCTAACATAATGCAGTTACCGCATGAGTTTATGAGTCAGTGAGTCATTAGCCTAGACTTTGATGACAATTGCGTATGTTTTGGTATTTTTATCATCCTATATAATGTTTTTGTTTCTCACAAGTGACGCTTCTTTTATGTAAGCTGATCAATGCTATGGCCAATGGTTTTAAGCTATTGAAAGGAAGACTAAAATAATGACCCCTTTACTAAAAACAGCTGGTTATGCATTGCAGCAGGGTGCTGTCATAGCCAGCGATGCAATGGGCGATATGATCGGCACAAGCATACCCTATGCAGACAGTCAATTTTTGCAGCCTGACTACTTGAGCAAGGTATTGAATCAGTATGCAGTTGAGCCGCCAGCTGGGCCTGTTTCGCTAGCATCGGTGTCAGCATTGGATATTCGCTCAACCAGCAGTAATTGTAATAACGTGGTTGTTCAGTTAGAACATAAAAAAGAATGTGCGTTGCCCGATCAGTTATTTATCAAATTGCCCATGCCAGAGCTTGGCACGCGATGGTTTTTTGGCGTTATTGAGTCGTGGCAACTCGAGTCTTATTTTTGCCGACATGTCGCGCCTCATGTGCCATTGAGAACGCCGAAGACCTATGCGACGCATAGTCAGGGGACGCGATTTTTTTTGGCCCAAGAAAATCTTCACCTTGACTCAAAGGTTCAACTATTTACTAATACCGAAATGATTAACGGCCCTTTAATGACTGTTGTCTATCGATGCTTGGATGCGTTTGCACAACTGCATGCCTGCCATTACGGACTTAGCTTTAAAGAGCGTGAAAAAATATTACCGTTAGAGCGGCATGTATTTTTAGGCCCAAAGCTAAGGCACGTATCACGCACTTTAAATCAAATGGGTTTGGCGCCTTGTGTTAAAGCCTGTGGGGATGTTATTCCTGATGAGGTGGTTGCGCTGTATAAAAAAACACTCAAAAACTGGGATACATTACTGGACCACTGGTTCTCTGGCCCATTATCACTATTGCATGGTGACAGTCATATCGGTAATTTTTTTATCTCTGGCGATGACATGGGTATGCTAGATTTTCAAGCCGTGCATTGGGGCAAGGGTATTCGTGATGTGCAGTATTTTTTAATTGACTCTTTGCCAGTTGAGGTCTTAGCGCGTCATGAGCAAGACTTGGTTAAGTATTATGTCGAGCGTCGGGCAGTGCACGGTGAACCCATTAATTTTGATTTAACCTGGCAAGAATACCGCGGCTTTACCTACCATACCTTAATGACAATTGTCGTCTCGATTGGTTTTGGTGCTTTGAACGAAGCGCACGGTTCGTATATGAAAGATGTACTTCGTCGCTCGGTTGCTGCGGTTGAGCGCGTGGATTATGCGGGCTGGTTAGATCAACACACTGAATAAACCATAACGATCTATGAGGAGAAAAGTGAAGACGATAACGATAGAAAAGCATTGTAATGGTAAGGTAACGGTCCTAAGTTTTGCCCGACCTGAGGTGCGCAATGCCTTAAGTTGGCAGATGGTAACGGAGTTTAAGGCGGCATTAGTAGCCATCGATCAGGATAATCAGTGCCGCGCGGTAGTAATCACTGGCGCCGGTGAGTCTTTTTGTGCCGGCCTAGATCTGATGGATCAAGGTAATCGTCAAAGTCTCAGTGAAGCAATAGGTGAACTCGGTGACGGGCCCCGTGCAGGGATGCGAGGCCAGGAATACATGGCTGAAATGGTATTGCTAATGCGGGCTATTCAGCAACCCATTATTGCGGCGGTGAATGGCCATGCTTACGGCGGGGGTTTAGGCATTGCATTGGGCTGCGATATTCGAATGGCGGCTAAGTCAGCTAAGTTTTGTACCCAGTTTATTCGCTTAGGCGTTTCGGGCTGCGATATCGGTGTTAGCTATACTTTGCCAAAATTAATTGGCGCAGCACGTGCTCACGATATGATGATGACCGCGAGGGTGATTAATGTTGAGTTAGCCGAACAGTGGGGCTTAGTGACTTATGTGGTTGACGATATGCAACTTCAGCAGCGAGCGATTGAGTTGGCAGAGAGCCTCTGCGACTTTTCACCTTATGGCTTAATTTCCACTAAACAAGGCATGTGGTCTAACTTAGATGCCAACTCTTTATCGGCTGCGATGCAACTCGAAAACCGGAATCAGATTTTGAATGGTATGGGTGGCGATGTGGAAGAGGCCGCCGCCGCATTTTTTGAAAAACGAAAACCCAACTACGAACGTTAGTCTGTGTAAGGTGGCACCTCAGGTAATAAGGCAACGGCAGCCTTACTATCTAAGTCTCTGTAGGCATTAGTAAGTCTAACATGATTGCAAACAGTAATGTCCCAGCCATAATTTTCAATCGGTGTGGTTAGCCAGCCAATATAAAGACACCAAACTGCAGCGTAACGAAATTCGGTAAATGCTTGGTCGACATTGGGCGCATCAACAACACCATGCTGTTGAAGTTGGTCGAGATAAAAATTGATTAACTCATGCTGGTATTGCCTTCGTTCAGCAACGCTTAAGCCAGTGATAATGATGTATGAGACGTCATGCATAAAATAACCTCGTGACATTAGCTGCCAATCATATAAGCCAGCGTTGCCATCAGGTAATGCGTAGGTGTTGCCAATATGCGTATCACCATGACAAATCGTGGGCGTGAGTGTTGATTGGTGATGTTGCACTTTACGCATTTCTTGGTATAAGTTTTTGGTCGTCTGCCCCAGGCTTTCGATCATTTCTTTTTTAAATTGCTCGTTCGCCACTTCGGCTTTAATCACTGCAGGAACTATATCAGGGTGATTAAAGAACGTATAAAGCTCACCATCGGTATGAGAATCTAACCAGTGTAAATCAGTTTTGAAGCGTGGACTATTCCAATAAAAAGCATGCAGTTTTGCAAGGCATTTGAGCACCGATTTAATATGATCGACACCATGGTCAGACTTAACATTAGGGAAGCTAACACCTCGTAGGCGCATATCTTCAAGTGCTAGACCAAAGTTGGCTGTTTCTTCATCGAACATGCCGCCAATGCAAACAGGCGCTTCGATTGTCAACTCTTGTCTCAAGCGGGTATAAAAATTCACTTCATTTCTATAAAGAGGTCGAGGCGCAATATCAGGACGGCAAACTTTTATGATGAGCTGTGTAGGGAGATCAATCGACTGATTATCTGAAAAACTCACTTCTGCCTCTATTCGTCCGGCAGTTGAAACGGCTTCTTCACCATTGTCAAAGATGAATTCTTTGTTAATCTTAAATGCAGTAACGGCGACTGATGGGTGTATTGTTTGCACTAGTGTAGTTAGGTTATCAGTTGATAGGTCGTTTGCAAGCGTAGGAAAAATATTCATAAAAAGGCTTCTGGATTGTATTTTAAATAAGAATAAATAAATTGCGCACTTTAATTATGATTTTAAACCCATTCACAGATAAATTTATTTCATATTGTTAATCATCAATAACCTTTTAATTGCCTTTATCACGTTATTATTTGATATTAGCGTTAGCTAATCTGCTAGCCTTCGTTACCATTTCATTGTTATCTAGGCGATTAGTAACACAAAAACTGGAGCCCATTCGATGTCTCAATGCCCTTATACTAATTTACTCGACCCCGATTTATACGCTACAGGCAATCACTTGCCTAAGTTACAAGCCCTGCGCGATCAGGCTGACGCGCCGATTATTAAAATTGACGACCCGTTGCAGGGTGTACCTTACTGGGCGGTACTGGAGCGAGAGCATGCCGATTATATTGCTAAAAATCCGGCTATTTTTTCTAGCGAAAAAAAGTTGATGCATCCTACCGAGCAAGACGAAGAAACCATCGCGATGCAATCACAGATGTTGGTGAGTATGGACCCACCGAAACATGGCAAGTATCGTCGTATTGCGCGAAATGCCTTTACACCCAAGGCCGTTGAAAGCTATGAAAAGAGATTTCGAAAATACGCTAAAGAAATTGTCGATGCGGTTGCATCAAAGGGGCATTGTGAATTCATTACTGAAGTGGCCGCCGAGTTACCGCTAATGGCAATCCTTGAGTTATGTGGTGTGCCGAAAGAGGACCGCAAGCAATTTTTTACTTGGACCAATGAAATGATGTTCCAAGAAGATGAGGATATCGGTGGCGAAGACCCAGTTGCCACCTCGCAAGCGGCTGTTGCGAATATGTATTTTTATGCCAGCGAACTAGCCAAGAAACATGCCAAGACACCGCTGAATAATATCGTTGGTGCCTTGCTTGATGGCGAGGTTGGCGATGAAAAGTTAACCGAAGAAGAATTTCAAATATTCTTTTTAATGCTCATTGGCGCAGGTAATGAAAGCACCCGCTCAGTCACTGCTCACGGTATGCGCTTACTTATCGAGCACCCTGAGCAGCTACAAATGTTGATTGATGACCCTGGGTTAATTCCTGATGCCTGTGAAGAGATTCTTCGTTATAACCCTGCGTTTGTGTGCATGCGTCGTACCGTGATGCAAGACGTTGAGGTGGCGGGTGTGCAGATGAAAGAAGGTGATAAGTTATTGCTGCACTGGCACTTAATTAATCAGGATGACAAAGTGTTTGATGACCCAATGCGCTTTGATATTACCCGTGCGCAACGTATGCCAACCTTGGGACGAGAGCATCGCGCTTTTGGTGTGGGAACACATTTTTGTATCGGTGCCCATTTGGCGCGATTAGAGATGCAAGTGATCTTCGAAGAGCTATTGCCCCGCTTGCGTAATCCTCAATTTGCAGAACCGGTTAAGTATGTACGCGATTATTTTGTTAACGGCATTAAAGAAATGAACATTACATTCGACCCTGAGTTGTGCTGAAACAACTGAAAAATAAATTAGGAGAAGGCTATGGCGGATTATTTGATTAAAGGCGGACTTGTTGTTGATGGCAGCGGCGGTGAGCCTATGCTCGCAGAAGTGCTTATTAAGGACGGCAAAATTGATGCTGTGATTTCTGCTAACGAAGCGGTTGCTGGTAAGTCTATAGAAATGATAGGTGTTGAGACTATCGATGCCAGCGGTTGTATTGTGACGCCAGGGTTCGTTGACCCGCATACCCACTACGATGGACAGGCGACTTGGGATGATCGATTGGCACCGTCAGCTGATCACGGTGTCACGACCGTAGTGATGGGTAATTGCGGCGTGGGCTTTGCTCCCGTTCGCCCCGATGAAAGAGATTTTTTAATTGAGTTGATGGAGGGCGTGGAAGATATTCCGGGTTCAGCATTGGCTGATGGCATTGATTGGGCATGGGAAAGTTTTCCCGAATACCTGGAGGCCCTAGACAATAAAGCCCGGACGATGGATGTGGTCGCGCAAATACCGCACGGCGCGCTGCGTACGTATGTACTGGGACAAGCCAATAATTTAAATGCGCCAGCAACGGCAGAACAAATTCAACAGATGGCGGCATTAACTCAGCAGGCGATTGAAGCCGGTGCATTCGCATTTTCAACTAACCGCATTGCTATGCACACATCGACCGATGGTGAATCAGTACCTGGTACTTTTGCTGAAAAAGAAGAAGTGTTGGCCATTATTAAAGCCATGCAAGTCGGCGGCGCTAATTTACTGCAGGTGGTTCCCGAAGGTTTAATGGGAGAAAATCCAACAGCCTTTCAAGCCGAAGTGCAATTATATAAAGAGCTGAGCTTAGAAACGGGTTGTTCGATTGTCTTTACCCTTTCTCAAAATAACGTTCAAACCACCTTGTGGAAGGATATGTTAGAGGAAATTAGCCA